>OMCE01001163.1_pt1 | contig 11062 bp, 10 predicted proteins | sample 1644981 | NCBI WGS metagenome assembly OMCE01 (sample SAMEA103958151, study PRJEB25191) | human gut metagenome | reverse complement strand
AACAGCAGACTGTACCCGGTGAGATTCTTCTTGTGAGGGAAGGATGAAGAGAAGTGGTAACACGGCAATAATCCCGTCTTCTATATTTTATAGAAGGCGGTTTTTTATTTCATAGGAAATTCCGAAGGAACTTCCTATGAAATAAAAAGTCTCCGGCAGGATGTTACATATGTATTCCTGCTGTGGTACGGCGCGGAATCAAGAAACACCTTCTCTTGAAAGCTAACAAAGAAAATTATTTATCAAGAAGAGGAGAACAAAATTATGAAAAAGAGAACAATCGCAGTATTATTAACAATGGCAATGGCAGCAACAATGATCGGTGGATGTGGAAACAGCACAGACACATCCAATGCAGGAAACAGCACGAACACAACAGAGAGCAGTGCAGACGCAGCCGATTCCGCAAAGGACACTGCACAGAATACTGCAGACAAAACCGTGTACAAAGTTGGAATCGTACAGTATGTAGATGATGCTTCTTTAAATCAGATTGAGAAAGCAGTAGAAGCAGAGCTGGATGCAAAAGCAAAAGAGCTCGGTGTTACTTTTGATTATAAAGATTATACTTACAATGGTCAGGCAGATTCTTCTACCTTAAACCAGATTGCAACAGACCTGGTTGCAGAAGATGTAGATGTGATTATTCCAATCGCAACACCAACCGCAATGATTATGCAGGCAGCAACAGAAGAAAATCAGATTCCGGTTGTATTCTCTGCAGTCAGTGATCCGGTTACCGCAGGACTTGTTGAAAGTATGGATAAACCTGGTTCCAATATCACCGGAACATCGGATGCATTAAATACAGAAGCAGTAATGGACTTAATGTTTGCAGCAAATAAAGACATTAAAAAAGTAGGTCTTTTATATAATAAGAGTCAGGATTCTTCCACTGTTCCAATTCAGGACGCAAAAGATTATCTTGATAAAAAGGGCGTTGAATATGTAGAAAAAACAGGAACAACCAATGATGAAATTTCTCTTGCAGCAGATGCATTAGTTGCAGCCGGTGTAGATGCCGTATTTACACCAACCGATAACACCGTAATGACAGCAGAACTTGCAATTTATGAGAAATTTGTAGAAGCAGGCATTCCGCATTATGCAGGAGCTGACTCCTTCGCATTAAACGGAGCTTTTTGTGGATTCGGTGTAAACTATGTTGACCTTGGTACTGCAACAGCAGATATTGTAGTAGATATTTTAGTAAATGGGAAAGATCCTGCAACAACAGCAGTACAGACCATGAGCAACGGAATCGCAACTGTAAATACAGATGTGGCAAGCCAGCTTGGAATTGACTACAGCGTATTTGACGGTATGTGTGAAAAAGTAGTAGAGATTCAGACCGCAGAAGAGTTTGAATAAAAAGATAAAACGATAGTATGATAAGATAATCAGGGGGATTAAAGAATGGGCTCCATATTTACAATATCCATTTTACAAAGTGCATTAGAGCTAGGGTGTATATACGCCCTGGTTGCACTGGCATTGTTTGTTTCATTTTCCATATTAAATATTGCAGATTTGTCAACCGATGGCTGCTTTACCTTAGGCTGTGCCGTATGTGCCATGGTAACGATACAGGGTCATCCGATTCTGGCACTGGCAGCAGCAATGTTAGCCGGTGTATGTTCCGGATTTATCACAGCATTTCTGCAGACAAAGCTTGGAATTGAATCAATTCTGGCAGGAATCATTGTAAATACGGGACTCTATACCATTAATATTGCAGTCATGGGATTTGCTTCCCAGGTGAACCTGTTTAACTGCAATACCATATTTACCATGGCAAAAAATGCCATTGGTGGTGGCTGGTATAAACTGATTGTGGCAGCATTAATCGTACTGGTAATCGGCGTGATTTTATCCGCATTTTTAAATACCAGATTAGGTCTTTCCATCCGGGCAACCGGTGATAATGCTGACATGGTAAAAGCCTCCAGCATTAATCCATCCTTTACGATTACCGTAGGTCTTTGTGTAGCCAATGCAATGACTGCATTATCCGGCGGTGTATTAGCACAGTACCAGAAATCCTGCGATATCAACCTTGGAACCGGTATGGTAACCATCGCACTTGCCAGCCTGATTATCGGAGAATCCATTATCGGAAAAGGCTCCATGTTCCGCAGAGTATTAGGCGTTGTATTAGGAAGCTGTCTCTATCGTTTCTTAGTAGCCGTTGCATTAAGACTGAATGTTCCGGCAGAGGCATTGAAACTGGTTTCTGCAATTATCGTAGCAATTGCAATTGCATTCCCGTTCTTAAAGAAGAAGGTAGCGTTTGTCAGACAGAAGAGCGCAGCACAGAAGAAATTAAAAGACAATATGCGTCTGGCGGAAGCAAATACAAAGGAAATGGGAGGTGACCGATAATGTTAGAAATGAAGCATGTATCTAAGACATTTAATCCGGGAACCGTAAATGAAAAGAAAGCATTGTGTGATTTGAACCTGGTTCTTGAAGATGGAGATTTTGCTACAATCGTAGGAAGTAATGGGGCAGGAAAATCAACTACATTTAATGCGATTACAGGTGCGTTCTATGTAGATGAAGGACAGATTGTTCTAGATGGAGAGGATATTACATATAAGAAAGAATTTTTGCGCAGTAAAGTCATTGGTCATCTCTTTCAGGACCCGTTAAAGGGAACAGCACCACATATGACCATTGAAGAAAATATGGCACTGGCGTATCTTCGTGCATCCGGAAAAGAAAATGCATTTTTCAGCAGAATCCGTAAATCCGATAAGGAAAAATTCAGAGAACTGTTATCCCAGCTTGATATGGGGCTGGAAGACAGAATGAAGCAGCCGGTGGGATTGTTATCCGGCGGTCAGAGGCAGGCACTTACCCTTCTGATGGCAACGATGGTGACCCCGAAGATTCTTCTTTTGGATGAGCATACGGCAGCACTTGACCCTGCAACCGCAGAGAAAGTATTGGAACTGACGAAAAAAATTATTGCAGAGCATCATATTACCTGTCTTATGGTAACCCATAATATGCATCAGGCACTAGAGCTTGGCAACCGGATTCTGATGATGGATTCCGGAAATATTGTCCTTGATTTAAAGGATGAAGAGAAGAAGAAAATGACGGTAGACAGCCTTTTAGAGCAGTTCCGCATCCAGGCAGGAAAGCGTCTTGACAATGACAGAATTTTAATGTCAGCACAGTAAAAATAGAAATTGGTAAATTTTTTTTAAGAAACAAGTGTCGGAAAATGTTGATTTTCTGACACTTTTCCTATATGATTAAATCTAGTGGTCTGGAATTCCACAAGTTGATGTAAACAAAGTATGGAGGTATAGTATGTATCCTATTATAAAAAAGGAAAAGCTGGCAGATAAGATTTATCTTATGGATGTCAAAGCAGAGCGGGTAGCAAAGTCTGCAAAGCCAGGACAATTTGTAATCGTGAAAATCGATGAAGAAGGTGAGCGTATACCACTTACCATCTGTGATTATGATGAGAAAGCCGGAACTGTAACAATTGTATTCCAGACAGTTGGAGCATCTACAGAGCGTATGGCATATTTAGAGGAAGGAGATGCATTCCAGGATTTTGTTGGACCACTGGGCTGTCCATCCGACCTTATTGAGGAAGATATAGAAGAGTTAAAGAAAAAGAAAATCGTATTTATCGCCGGAGGTGTTGGAACAGCACCGGTTTACCCACAGGTAAAATGGTTACATGAACATGGGGTAGACTGTGATGTTATCATGGGTTCTAAGACCAAGGATTTATTAATTCTGGTAGAAGAAATGCGTAAAGTTGCAACTAATCTTTATGTAACAACCGATGATGGTACTTATGGCTTCCATGGAATGGGAACCAACCAGTTACAGGAATTATGGGATAAAGGTGTTCGTTACGATCATTGTGTTGCCATCGGACCAATGATTATGATGAAATTCGTTTGTAAACTGACCAAGGAGCTTGGCATTCCAACTGTTGTATCCATGAATCCGATTATGGTAGACGGAACCGGAATGTGTGGAGCATGTCGTCTTATGGTTGGCGGCGAAGTAAAATTCGCATGCGTGGATGGACCGGAATTTGACGGACATCAGGTAGATTTCGACCAGGCAATGAAGAGACAGCTTCAGTATAAGACAGAAGAAGGCCGTGCAATGTTAAAATTGCAGGAAGGCAATACCCATCATGGTGGATGCGGTCAGTGCGGAGGTGACAAATAATGGAAGGATTAACAAGAGTACCTGTACGTGAACAGGAGCCAGAGGTACGTGCAGCAAACTTTGAAGAAGTTTGTCTTGGCTATAATGAAGAAGAAGCAGTAGCAGAAGCAAAACGCTGCTTAAACTGTAAAAATGCACAGTGTATGAAAGGATGTCCGGTTTCCATTAATATTCCGGCATTTATTGCACAGGTGAAAGAAGGCAACTTCGAAGAAGCTTATCATATTATCAGTGAATCATCTGCACTTCCTGCTGTATGTGGCCGTGTATGCCCACAGGAGAGTCAGTGTGAAGGAAAATGTATCCGTGGTATCAAGGGTGAGCCGGTTGCAATCGGTAAATTAGAGCGTTTCGTAGCTGACTGGGCAAGAGAGCATGGAATCAAGCCTAAGAAAGCAGAAAAATTAAATGGACATAAAGTAGCAGTTATCGGTTCCGGCCCTGCAGGTCTTACCTGTGCCGGAGATCTGGCTAAGCTTGGCTATGATGTAACAATTTTCGAAGCATTACATCAGGCCGGTGGTGTATTAAGCTACGGTATTCCTGAGTTCCGTCTTCCAAAGGACAAGGTAGTAGCTGCAGAAGTAGAGAATGTTAAGGCATTGGGCGTTAAGATCGAGACAAACGTTGTCATCGGAAAATCTGTTAAGATTGATGAACTGATGGCACAGGAAGGTTTTGAGGCTGTATTTATCGGTTCCGGTGCAGGTCTTCCTAGATTTATGGGAATTCCTGGCGAGCAGGCAAACGGAGTATTCTCTGCAAACGAGTTCCTTACACGTAACAACTTAATGAAGGCTTTCAAAGAAGGTTATGAGACACCAATCTCACATGGAAAGAAAGTTGTTGTTGTCGGCGGTGGAAACGTAGCAATGGACGCTGCCAGAACAGCACTTCGTCTTGGCGCAGAGGTACATGTTGTATATCGTCGTGGTGAGGAAGAACTTCCGGCACGTAAAGAAGAAGTACATCATGCAAAAGAAGAGGGAATCATCTTTGATCTCCTTCAGAACCCGACAGAAATTCTTGTAGATGAGAATGGATGGGTAAAGGGTGTTCGTATCATCAAGATGGAACTTGGTGAGCCGGATGCTTCCGGAAGAAGAAGCCCGATCGAGATTCCAGGTTCTGAGTATGATATGGATTGTGATACCGTGATCATGTCACTTGGTACATCACCAAACCCATTGATTTCTTCTACAACTGCTGGCCTGGATACCAATAAGCGTAAATGTATCGTTGCTTCTGAGGAGAACGGTGCAACAAGTAAGGCTGCAGTATTCGCAGGTGGAGATGCAGTAACAGGTGCTGCTACCGTAATCCTTGCAATGGGAGCTGGTAAGGCTGCTGCAAAAGGTATTGATGAGTATCTTTCAGCAAAATAAATTCGGGGTTGTCGTGATCAGATAGAAATTTGCATCTGGTATCTGTGTATTGGAAGTAACATATCTGATGCACATCAAAAATTTGCCTCATAGTAATTAGAAAATAATTGACGCGCGGTGTTAGTTTACGAGTATATGTAAATCTTCGCCGCGCGTGATTTGTTTTATGCAGATTTTGTTGCTTTGGAATATTGGATTGTCTGTTCCCGGAAGAAAATATGCTTTTTGTAATTTGACAGCAGAATCCGTGATCTGATGGCACAGACAATTCATTTGAGGGTTCCTTGGGATTGACAAAGAAAGTAAGTCTGGATAATAAAGGACAGATTACACGTTATCCATATATTCTTGATGAGGATGATCTGAAGAAACTGGATATTGCTAATACACATCAGCAGTGGCATCAGCTGGATATGGATGATCCGGATTTTGTCGTATGGTACAATCTTTCTGATGACAGTGCAACAGAGACAGGCATTTATTCGTCCAGAGAGAATGATGCCAGAAACCAGTATTATATTTACAACGTTGGAAATATTACCTACACTGGTATGGGACATTCCGGTAATAAAGAAACACTTCCGGACAGTGAAGTAAAACTGTTTGTTAATATTATGATTAGTGCGTATCGTTCAACCACAGGAGATCCACGAATCGTTGTTACCAATCCAGACAAGCGTGAAGTGAGCAGTACAGAATCCTATTTATATGCGGTAATTGATCCGGATAATTATACCTATGCTAATGATGATACAATAGACGTAACATTTAAGATTGAGGATACCTCATGGGTAAAATCCAGACAGGAGACAAAAGTCAATGCTCTACAATTTGTCTCGGATGAAAGTGGAACAACTGTTTTGTCAGCGTCAGAGCATCCGGCACTTTATAAGAAGGATGGAACAAAAATGAATTTGTCACTTGCTACGGCACAGTGGGGAAATTATGTATATTTAAGAAAACCTTCCGGCTGGAATGATAATATTTCCTGCTATGTTTATTCCGACAGTAATGGGAAAAAGAATGCGGATTGGCCAGGCGTTAAAATGGAAAAAATGTCGAATGGACTGTTCCGGTATCAGATTCCAAACGCCATATCGCATGCTACCGTAATGTTCAGCTATGATGGTGGGGGTAACGGAAAGCAGTATCCGGGAATAGATCAGCCTGGTTTTACATAATCGAATGAATCAATGATTGCTGATGCTACAAAGAACTGGTCGTGGACGAAATATTCGGAATCGACAGCGTTTGATGCTTATGCAGTTGAGATTGCGAATGACAATACGGATAAGGGCAATTATTATTTCAAAGTAAGATACAAAGAGCTTATGGAAAAGAAACAACTGGATTATTACTTGTGCATGCAGGTCAGGACAACTCGTGCAGGCGGAAAGAAAGTATATAGTAAACGTGTCACAAAGGTTTCGGTTTTGCCGGTCCAGTTATTTAATTTGGATTAATTAGGACACTGCAAAGTCAGCTGAGTGGCAAAAGTGAAATTGTAATTAAGAAGATGGACAGACAATGTTATGTTGTTTGTCCATTTTTTCTATAAAAAATCCTTGCATAGTAGTAACATATATGATATTTTACACATAGAACATACGTTCTATAAAGGGAAAGGTGTTGATAAGAATGAGCACACGAATTATAATGTAGAGGAGCAGAAATTTTATATGTAAATGGTGAATATCGGGATGATACAGATATCGGAAAACTTATGCATGATTTTAATTGTACCTCTCCAGATGAGATGCATTTTGAGTTGCTGGCAGAAAAGACACGATATTTGAAAGAAAATCCGAAGGGAGTGAGTGAAATGTGCAAAGTCATGGAAGATTTAAGAAATGAGAGTTATGCAGAAGGTCAAGCAGAGGGGAGAGAACAGCAGGCAAAAGACACTGCAATTCGAATGAATAAAAAGGGACGTTCAGTTGAGGAAATTGCAGATTGCATAGACTTTGACGCTGAGATAGTAAGAAAGTGGCTTAGACCGCTCAACTAAAGGAGAGTGTGCTTTGAGAACAACAGGCGATACGTATATAAGTCATATTGAAATTATTGATCAGTACAGCGTCAATAAGCAAGGCGTTGATGTCGGAGAAAAGTATCGAACCGGCATTTATAGTACAGCAAAAAAGCATCTTGATGAGGCAAAAGATTTTATTGAGCGGCGGGAGGACAAAGACAAAATTGTAGTGGAAGTTTTGCCGTTGTTCAATTATGTCAGAAGTGCAGAGGAACATCAGCATCATTTAAAACGGCATCCGGAGGATTGCAGTTACTGTCATATCCCGGATGAGATCATGAACAAATATAGGATGAAGTAGAATGAAGACAAGCTGGAAAAAGTGGGAGTGATGCGAATGAAGCAAAAGAAGAAACTATGGTTGATCGTGGCAGCTCTTTTATTGATGCTCTCATTTTTGTTCTCAAGGATATCCGTATCGACGGATGGAATTGACGGATGGGTGCTGCTTGGAATAGGGGGATTATTTTTTATTCTGGCACTCCTTTTGATTGTTGTCCGCGGCAGTAAATAAGGAATGTCCAACGATTCGCGGTCTGTGGGAAAGACAAAAATGCTTCGAATTGCTATTATAATCCCGGAGGTGACACAGATGGATTTGATTAAGATTGGAAATTTTATAGCGGAACTCAGAAAAAAACAAAAACTTACGCAGGAACAGCTTGGCGAAAAGCTGGGAGTGACCAACAAGACCGTATCCAGATGGGAGACCGGCACCTATCTGCCACCGGCGGAGGCACTTCTTGCGATGAGTGAGTTGTTTGGTGTAAGCATCAATGAATTGTTAAGTGGAAAGCGGCTTTCGGAAGTGGAATACAAAGAGGCGGCGGAAGAAAACTTAAAGCAGACGGTTAAAACAAGCAGTTTCACATTAAAAGACAGAACTGATTTCTACAAAAACAAATGGCTCAAAGAACATCGCACAATCATGATACTGATCGGCATCGGTATCGTAGGCGTTTTACTTGTCGGAATCATACTGAAAAATGCATGGTTCGTTGGAACTGCTTTCATACTGTTACTTTTGGCACATGCATGGAGAAATAATACAATGATGGCGTATGTGGAAGATAACGCATTTGACGGAAGTGGAAAATATAAAAGTTTTGGAAAGAATTTGTAAAAAGAGCGAATTTTGATTGAAAAGAGGGTATAATAACAGAAAATACATAGGAAGTGTGAAGAGATATGGGAAATCGTACAGAGAAGGAAATGGAGCCAAGAATGCCGCTTACACGCGTGCAGGCAGATTCGGGGATCGGTCTTTCTGCGGCGCAGGTGCAGGAACGCTTTGCAGCTCATGCAGACAATTATAAAGTGGAATCGTCCACGATGTCGGTATCGGACATTGTGAAGTCGAATGTGTTTACGTATTTTAATCTTATTTTTGCGATCATTGCTGTGTTGCTTTCCATTGTAGCGGCATGGTCTGATATGATGTTTCTACCGATTATTATTGCAAATACCTGTATCGGTATCATACAGGAGGTTCATTCCAAGAAAGTACTCGACCGGCTGTCCATTTTAAATGCACCACATTGTACGGTAGTGCGGGATGGTCAGGAACATGAAGTTGAGGCGCACAAACTGGTACTTGATGATGTGGTAATCTTGCAGGCGGGAAGTCAGATTCCGGCAGATGCGACTGTGCTTGATGGGGAGCTTCAGGTAAACGAATCACTGATTACCGGTGAATCGGATGAGATTTCCAAACATGCCGGAGATGAACTTTTGTCCGGAAGTTTTGTGGTATCCGGAAAAGCACATGCAAGGCTGGAAAAAGTCGGAAAGGATTCTTATATATCCAAATTGACTTTGCAGGCAACACAGAGTAAAAAAGGCGAACAGTCGGAGATGATCCGTTCCCTGAACTATTTGATTATGGTAATGGGAATCATCATTATCCCGATTGGTATCGCATTGTTTGTGCAATCCTATATTTTTAATGAGGGAACATTAAAAGAGAGTATTACCGGAATGGTAGCTGCAATCATTGGTATGATTCCGGAGGGCCTGTATCTGCTTTCGAGTGTTGCGATGGCGGTGTCTTCGGTACGTCTGGCACAGAAAAAGGTATTAATTCATGACATGAAATGCATTGAGACACTGGCACGCGTCAATGTGTTATGTGTAGACAAAACAGGGACAATTACGGAACCTGGCATGCATGTGTACGAGACAAAAATTCTTGATGGATTAGATGAAACACAGACTGCTGCAACAATTGCCGATGTGGTTGCCGCACAGGAAAAAGATAATGCGACGATGGAGGCATTGCAGGAATATTTCACGAAGGGAAGCGGACTTAAGGCAAAAGAAGTTTTTTCATTTTCTTCGGAAACAAAGTTTTCCGGAGCAACCATGGATGATGGTAAATCCTATGTTATCGGAGCACCGGAATTTGTATTGCGCAGCCAGTTTGAGGAATATCAGGAACAGATTGCAGAGTATAGCAGTAAAGGTTATCGAGTTCTCGTTTTTGGCGAATACGAAGGAACATTATCTAAAAGTACATTGACAGAACCGGTCCTTCCGATGGGGCTTGTTATGCTTGCAAATCCAATTCGAAAGGGAGCAAAAGATACGTTCCGTTACTTCGCAGAAAATGATGTGGAGATTAAAGTGATTTCCGGAGATAATCCGCTTACCGTGTCTGTGATTGCAGCGGAGGCCGGAATCGAAGGGGCGGAACGTTATGTGGATGCTTCCATTTTGAAAACAAAGAGTGATTATGATGAGGCAGTCGAAAAGTATACTGTGTTTGGCAGAGTGACACCAAATCAGAAACGGATGCTGGTGCAGGCTTTAAAGGAACACAAGAAGACAGTCGCTATGACTGGAGATGGTGTCAATGACGTGCTGGCATTGAAAGATGCGGACTGCAGTGTTGCGATGGCATCCGGAAGTGATGCAGCTTCGAATGTGGCACAACTGGTGCTTTTGGATTCGGATTTTGCACGCATGCCATCCGTTGTGGCAGAGGGACGACGTGTGGTAAACAACATTGAACGCACAGCATCGCTTTATATTGTTAAAAATATATTTTCCATGCTTCTTGCTATTTTTTCCGTGATCTTAATGCTGGATTATCCACTCGAGCCATCACAGGTATCTCTAATCAGTATGTTTACCATTGGAATACCTTCGTTCATTCTTGCACTTGAGCCGAATAAGAATCCAATCCGGGGAAGATTCCTTACCAATGTTTTGATAAAAGCACTTCCGGCTGGACTTACGGATTTCCTTGTGGTAAGCGGGCTGGTATTATTCTGCAGGGAATTTTCTGTGGATCTGGACTGTCTTTCTACATCCTGTACGATTCTTGTGGCAATCGTTGGATTTATGATTTTGTATCGCATTGCAAAGCCAATGAATATAGGCCATATCATTATGATGATCGGTGTGGTTGTTGTGATTGCTTTGGTGGGCGTGATCG
>OMCE01001160.1_pt1 | contig 11086 bp, 10 predicted proteins | sample 1644981 | NCBI WGS metagenome assembly OMCE01 (sample SAMEA103958151, study PRJEB25191) | human gut metagenome | reverse complement strand
CTCGAACCTATGACCCTCTGCTTGTAAGGCAGATGCTCTCCCAGCTGAGCTAAGATCCCATATTCCTGCGGGTTACTCATCTGCAACCCGCTTTGCTAGTATACTATATAGGAATAGTGAAGTCAAGCACTTTTTCAAAAATATTTTTGAAATATTTAAAATTTTTGAAAATATTTCAAGATTCAAAATTACTCCAATAATTCTGTCAAGCTGCCGGATACCTGCCTTATGAGATACCTTTGCAAATCATACATCTCTCCTTCTCCCTACTCCTTCGCAATAAACAAAACACCCAGTGTTCCCGGTCCACAATGGCTGGATACTACACCACCGGCTCTTGTTTCTAAAATTTCACGAAAGACATGAAGGTCATTAAGGTACGCACGTACTTTATCTACAATTTCCGGTGCACTGCCGGAGTGAGTGATAAATACACGTTCCGGCCGGGCATTCTTCATTGCTTCTTCCATGTCTTTCACATAAGAGAGAACAACCTTTTCCATATTACCACGATATTTCTTTCCCGGTCCCATTTTACCATCCTCAACACCAATCCGCGGATGAAGCTTTAATGCACCACCAGCTAAGGCAGCCAGTCCACTGCATCTGCCACCACGATAAAGATAGGTTAAGGTGTCTACCACAAAGCTTGCCCGAACCAGAGGCTTTAATTCTTCAATGCGTGCAGTAATCTCTGCCGCGCTCTTTCCCTGCTGTGCCATTTCGGCTGCTTCTATGACAAGAAGTCCGATACCGGTAGAAAGGTTTGCAGAATCAATTACTGTAACCAGATTTTCTGCCTCCAGTTCTTCCGCTGCAAGACGCATCACATTCATGGAAGAAGACATCCCGGATGCAATGGCAAAACAGATAACCTCCTGACCTTTTTCTACATAAGGCTTTAACAATTCTACTGCCTGCTCTGCGGATGGTGCTGAAGTCTTTGGAGTGGTCTTGTGTTCATCCGACCAGTCAAAAATCTCCTGCGGAGTAATATTTACTCCATCCAGATATTCTTCGTCACCTAATAAAATGTGAAGCGGAAGAATGGTAATATCATAACGTTTTACCAGTTCTTCAGATAAATCACAGGTACTATCTGAAATTATCTTTACCATATCAAAAACCTCCCAAAATAAAAATTTACATTTCTTCCAGTAGACGCTCTACCAGTTTTACACAATCAGCTGCATCCGGGGAATAGCCATCTGCACCGATTTCATCTGCAAAGCTCTGTGTAATTGCTGCGCCGCCTACGATAATCTTGCTGTTGCAGCCGCGCTCTTTTGCCAGTTCTACCACATCCTTCATACGCATCATAGTAGTGGTCATCAGGGCAGAAAGTCCGATAATCTGGGCATTCTCTTTTAACGCTGTATCCACAATAATATCCGCTGCCACATCCTTGCCAAGGTCTAAGACACGATAACCATAGTTACGGAGCATCAGTGCTACCAGATTCTTACCGATATCGTGTATGTCACCTTCTACGGTTGCAATAATAATGGTTGCCTTTGGCTCTGCGTCCTTATCTTTGGAAAGCATTGGCTCCAAGTATTCAATGGCATGCTGCATAGTCTGCGCACTGGAAATCAGCTGCGGCAGGAAATAAATCTGCTTGTCAAAAAGGACACCAACTTCATTAATGGCAGGAATCAACTGTCCATTAATAATCGCTCCCGGTTCTTCTCCTGCTGCCAAAGCTTTATCTACTTCTTTTAAAATATTGCCCTTATTTCCCTTTAATACACAGTCAAATACCGGATTTGCCGGCTCTAAAGTGCCTGCCGAAGCTGCGTTATCGGTTGCCGGAGCTTCCTTCTGTGCCCGTTGGTTCATCCGATTGATATAGCGGATATCGGAACCTTCTTTATGTAAAAGCATATCCGAAGCCACTGCCGCATTCATTAATAAATCCTGGGATGGATTTGCAATTGCCATCGTAAGTCCTTTTGCAATTGCCATGGTAAGAAATGCACTGTTTACATAAATACGTTCCGGCAGACCGAAGGAAATATTGGAAAGTCCACAGGCTGTGGCAAGGCTCAATTCATCCTTACAATACTGGATGGTATCAAAACATTCCAATGCTGCCAGCGGATTTGCACCTACCGTTGCTACCAGTCCGTCCACGATAATATCTTCTTTATGAAGACCGATTTTTAAGGCGGCATCTAAAATGGTACGGACAATCTGCCGCTTCTCTTCTGCATCTTTTGGAAGTCCCTCGTCAGAAAGCGGAAGCAAAATAAACATTGCTCCATATTTCTTTGCAATCGGAAGCAATTTTTCGAATTTCTCTTTTTCTAAGGAAATAGAGTTAATCAAAGCTCGTCCCGGATAAATACGAAGTGCTGCTTCAATAATATCCACATGGGATGAATCGATACAAAGCGGACAATCCACTGTATAAGTAACCTCATGAATGGTATTTAACATCATCTGTTTCTCATCAATTCCATTCATACCCATATTGACATCCAGAATGGCTGCACCATTTTCTTCCTGCGCCCGTGCCATATCACGAACCATATTAAGGCTGCCTTCCCGAAGCTCTGCCTGCAATTTCTTCTTTCCGGTCGGATTAATCCGCTCACCAATTACCATAAATGGTCCGTCCAAATCAATTTCTACCGTCTTACGCTCGGAAGTAAGCACTCTTCGTCTTGGTGCTTCCACATGATGGATTCCCATTGGTTTTACTTTATCTGCCAATGCCTTGATATGTGCCGGGGTCGTTCCACAGCATCCACCAATAATCGAAACGCCTTCTTCGACTAATTTTGCACCAACTTCCGCAAATTCTTCCGGTGTGGTCTTGTATACCGTTACACCATCCTCTAATTCCGGTAATCCGGCATTTGGCTTTGCCAAAACAGGAACATAGGCATATTCTACGGTCTGGCGAATCGGCTCTAACATTTCCTCTGGTCCTGTGGAGCAGTTCATTCCCACTGCATCAGCACCCAGGCTCTGCAACGTAACTACCGCAGTTACCGGATCTGTTCCATACAAGCTTCTGCCATCCTCGTTATAAGTCATACTTGCCATAATCGGCAAATCACAGGTTTCACGGATTGCCAGCACAGCGGCTCTTGTTTCCTGCAGACTCATCATGGTCTCAATGATAAATAAGTCTGCTCCCGCATCTGCCACAACTTTGACCTGTTCTTTATAAATATCTACCAGTTCTTCAAACTGCAATTCACCCATCGGATAAAGCTGCTGACCGGTCATGGTAATATCACCGGCTACCAGCGCTTTTCCGCCTGCTGCCTCTTTGGAAATGGCAACTAATTGCTGGTTCATCTCTACCAGCTTATCTGCCAGTCCATATTCTTCTAATTTAATGCGGTTTGCAGTAAAGGTCGGTGCCAAAAGAATCTGTGTTCCAGCCTCCACATAAGCCCGCTGCAAATCTATCATGGTCTGTGGATGCTCTAAAATCCACTGCTCCGGGCAGACTCCTACCGGCATTCCTGCATTCTGAAGATTGCTTCCGGTTGCACCATCTAAGATAACCGGTCCATTTTTTACTAATTCCTTAAATTCCTCTCTTGTCATCTGCGTTCTTCCTCCTGTCGGATTGCCTCAATAATTCTCGCAATTAAGCCCGTCCGGTTAAATGGTGTCATAAAATAAAATCCGTCTGCAATATCATATAATTTTGCTGCGATTTCAACAGATAATTCAATTGCCACTTCTTCTGCCTCTTCTCTTGTCATATCTTCCCGATACCGGTTTACAATTTCATCGGAAACATGGATGCCCGGCATCTCATTTTTCACAAACATTGCATTCTTATAGCTTACCAGCGGCATAATACCGCACATGATTTTGGTGTCAATGTGTTCCTTGATATAAGTCAGTCTTTCCACATCTTCCTCGGTATATACCGGCTGTGTCAGGAAATAATCGCATCCGGATTGGCGCCATGATAATTCAGTGCACCACCATAATAAACCGGCTCCTGTGCAAAAACTTCTAAATTCATTTCCTTAACATACTGCATCAGTTTAATGGAATTGAAATCAAAAACAGAAGTCACTCTTTCGCGGTCTGCCCTTGAAACCGGGTCTCCGGTCACAATCAGGAAATGGCGGACATCATTCATATGCATGCCTAAAAGACCTGCACGCAACGCAATCACATTGCGGTCACGGCAGCTGATATGCGGCATTACTGCCACACCGGTCTTCTGCTGGATTTTCACTGCCAGCTGTCCGGCATCCATTCTCGCCCGCGCCATTGGGGAATCGGAAAGGGTAATCAGATCCACATTACATTTTCTTAAATCTTCTGCTCCTTTCATAACCTTGGATGCATCCTCGGAAAATGGCGGGTCCAATTCTACAATATAAGCCTTCTCCCCACGGGAAAGCTTCTCTTCAAAAATAGATGGAGTTCTTGTAACCTCCTGCGTTACTACATTTTCAATTTTCTTTGCTGCCTTCGGCACATCCTGTAACTCGCCAGAAAGCAAAGCAATATATTCCGGTGTGGTTCCACAGCAGCCACCTAAAATATCTGTGCCAAGGGCTGCAATATCCTTCATTTTTTCTGCATAATAAGATGCATTATTGGAATAAATTGTCTTTCCTCGCAAAGTATATGGGTACCCTGCATTTGGAAGTGCTGATACGAATTTGTCACTGGAGAACTTCAGGTTCTTCATAAACTGATACATGTGGGTACTGTCCAGTTCACAGTTAAATCCATAGGCATCCACATTTTCCATCTCGGAAGCTTCTACTGCCACACGCTGCATAGAGAGACCGGAGCGGGTGTATCCACTTTTGTCAAACGCAAACTGCACCAGAATAAATGCGTCTGATTTTTCTTTGATATATGCCGTCACCGGCTCAATATAGGTAAAGTCACTCTGTGTCTCAAATACAAAACAGTCTGCGCCACAGGAAAGGAAGGTGTCACAAATTTCTTTGTACTCCTGTAACACATTGTCATAGTCCTGATGGTCAAGATCATAAATCGGTCCTAAATCTGCTCCGATAAATACCGGAATCTCTTTTCCATTTTCTGCCTGAAATGCGGTTACTGCTTCCTTTGCAATCTCATAGCCCGCCCGGACTGTCTCTTTTACTTCCTGCATATCTGCAAGAAACATGGTATTTGCTGCAAATGTATTGGTGCGGATCAGCCTTGCTCCCGCACGCAGATATTCTAAATGAATCTCCTTAATCTGCTCCGGATTCTTAAGATTCTCCTTTTCTGCAATCACGGTATCTTCGCTGTATTTTTCCTCATAATAAGTGCCCATGGCACCATCGGTTATCAGTCTTTGTTCTTTGATATATTCCTTTATATTCATAGTATGCTCCAGTTTATCTCACATTTGAATTCCTACTAATTATATATGTAAGCTCCTTTTCCTGCAACTTAAAAATATAAATTTAATCCGGTGAGTTGCTTTTTTCATTTTCTGTGCTACACTGTTATTCATTGACAATGATATTTTCAAATACAAAGGAGTACACTTGATGAATTCAGTAAAGCTAATTGCCTTAGACATTGATGGCACCCTCTATAATAAAGACGGTGTCATTACCTCTTATAATAAAGAAATGATTCGAAAAGCCGTAGAAAACGGGATTACCGTTATTATCTCCACCGGCCGGCCTTATATCGGTCTTCCTGTGGATGAAATGAAGGAGCTTGGCATCCAATATGCCATTACTGCCAACGGTTCTGCGGTATACCGCGTCCCGGAAAAGGAACTGCTCTTAGATGAAAGCATGGATACCGATTTAAGTGTCCGGCTGTTACGCAAGCTCTATACGCAGTCTCTTCATATCGATGCCTTTATCAATGGTGACGGCTATACCCAGTTTTCCACCAGCGAGCTTACCAACCTATTAGATATTCCGGATTCCTTAAAAAAATATATCCAGACCACACGGAAGACGATTACTGACTTAGCTGCTTATATCGAAGAACATAAACTTTGTGTTTCAAAACTGACTTTAAACTTTGCACCGGATGCAGATGGAAGCTATACCACAAGAGAAAAAACAAAAGAAATCTTAGACACCTTCCCGGAAGTCACTTATGTGTCCGGCGGTTTTCATAACTTAGAAGTTACCAGATGCGGCATTGCCAAATCCAAAGGACTTAAATTCCTCTGTGATTACCTCCACATTTCCATGGAAGATACCATGGCGGTAGGTGACAGCGAAAATGATCTTGATATCGTCAAAGCTGCCGGCATTGGCGTTGCCATGGGAAATGCACAACAGCTTTTAAAAGATTCGGCTGATTTCATTTCCCTTTCTAATGAAGAAGATGGTGTTGCATACGCAATCGAGCGGTTCTGCTTTTAACAGAACCGCTCGGTTTTAAACTAGAATCCCATTCGTACTTTATATTTATGTCTTAGTGAATTCATTGTATAGTCATTATAATCTACTTTCTTATCATTTTGAAGTCTGCCTAATACAATACCCGGATCACGATTTATTTTATCAGCAAATTTCTTAATAGATTGTAAATCAAATTCTCCCTGTCTTACAAACTCCTGATAATATTCTTTTGGAATCAAGCTGTCCTCCGCAAAGTGATTAGCTGCCTCTTCCTGCACACCCGTTTCTTTCTCAAATGAAATTCCATAATCACCATTCATAATATGTCCGATTTCATGAAATAGTGTAAACCAGAAAGAATCTGCATTAAGTCTCCTGTCATTTACCATCAGCATAATATTATTCCCAATTTTTTTGGTTGCCCCATTGGTTCTGGAACCCGCGATATTTGGCATAATCACAAATATTACTCCTGCCTCTAAAAAAGCCTTTCGTATGAGTGGATAAAACTCTGTATGATTCTGGGTAAGCGTTAAAGCATAGGAAACTTTTTCTTCAAATTTCTTTTTATTAAATTTTGATGCTTGTGTCCGTAAAGCTATATTTGTTGCTATCTGAACCATTGCATTTGCTTTCACCGTACTTGCCTCAGTCAAATTTTCCATTGCACTTCTAAAACTAACAGCCATATCTCTTCTTTTTAATACCGTTAGCGTTGCAACATTAAGGAACTTCCTTACTTCTTCAATCTGTTTATCTTTTTGTCTTGGCAAATCCGGCAAGCCATAATTCTCACGAAAAAATTTATAATCCAAATTATCAAAGACTTTCCGTTCTTCTGCAAGTTCTTCATCTGATTTAAATTCAGCTATCAATGTATCATATGCATTCTGAAGATTTAACCAGTATGTGACACTCGTTCCAATCATTCTGGATAATTTCATAGCAATATCTATAGAAAGACTCTGTTCCCCTCTGATTAAAAGGCTTAAGTTCTTCGGTGTTGTATCCAGTCTCTTAGCAAAGTCTTCCTGGGTCAGACCACTTTCATCAACGATTTCTTTAATATAATATCCCGGGTGAAATGCAATTGTATCATTATACTCCATATAGTTACTCATAATGTTTGCTCACCTCCACAATTTCTATAATCTTTACACTAACTGCTATTTCATCAATATTACATGGTATATACGGTTGTTTATCCATGTTTAATGGTTGTAATATAATTCTCCATGGTTCTCGGATTGATTTTACATCAATTGCAAAATATCCTTCTAAATCTTTTCCATTTTTATTCTTCAATGCATGAAATCGAAAGGTTGGCTGGACAATAATATCTTTTATATTCTCCGCTCCCCTAAACGCATTTATTCTAGCTAATAAACTTCTGGCAAGTATTGCATCTCCACCAAATAACTTTTTGGCTTCCTTTTCACTTTTACATTGCAATTTGACTTTCTCCGTTGCAAATTCTAACTCCAATTACTCCCCTCCTTATCTATGAGATTACCCATTGGGTAATTTTATTATATGTGGTATGATGGAATTAGTCAATGGAAATATTCACAATATTAAGCTAGAAATTTACTCTGGGCTATTATCTGTCTCCAAAATAATATTTTGTAAAAGGGACTATGAAGTCAATTAATTCCATAGTCCCTTCTAAGTTTAGTCCTTTTCATAATCATATACTTCTAAACTACAGTTTGAAATATTATAATTTTTACTTACTGATAATCTAATTGTTGCAGATTCACCCGGTTCCAATCCCTCTGAACCAACTGCGTAAGTCCAATCTGTGTCAAGTATTGTTCCTGATGAATTTTTAAATTTCCCCTTTACTTCAATAAATGTATAAGTTCTTCTACCATTATTTGTTATAGTTGCATTACATATAGTATATGAACTATTATTACTCACTTTTATATCCGAAAAAGTCAATACCTCTTCTGCTTTTTCTGGTCTATAACTACTATAATCTGCTGTTGAAGGTAAATGGGTATAACAATATTTTTTTCCTTTCGCAATCTTATTATAACATCCTTTTTTACTGCAAGTATGTATTACACAATACTCTCCCTTGAATTCACTTGGCAACATACATAACCCTGCTTTGCATTTAAATAACAAAGCATAAAATATCATAACTATTATGATAATTCCCAATAATACAAACCTTTTATTCTTTAATTTTAAAAATTTGTGTGGTATCTGTTCCCCTGCAGCAATTTCAATTCTTTTTCCGCAATATTTACAAAATGTAGCTGAATTACTGAGTTTCTTTTTACAATTTGGGCATTTCATTATTCCAACCCCATTTTCTTTTTTATTTTTTCAACATCAATATCTACCTTTTCCCAAGTATCACTATCACCACCAGATAATACATACAATGCCAAATTTGCTTTTGCCTCTAGTTCCTTCATATAATTATAATCATCCTCATTAGGTTCATCTGCATAATCCATAATGTATTCGCCATCCCTAAAAACAGCTTCATCTGTTGTCAATGCACCATATCCATTTGTTCCACCATACTCAAATATTGTATAAGTATAATCCATATTACCATCATCATCATAATGTTTAAGAATAAAAAATTCATCATACAGTTTAAATGAATCTGGATTTTTCAACATCCCCTGTAATTCAACGGCATTTTGATATGCCAATTGTTCATCTTCATTTAAACCAGTTTTTATAATATTTAAAATAACGCCAGCAATAATTGCTATTACTGCAATAATCGCAACTACAATACCTATCTTTTTTACTTTTTTCAACTTTTGTTGTTTTAGTTCTTTCTCATCTTCATCTAATGGACAACCACAATAAGGACATTCTATTGTATCAATTTCAACCTCCTTACCACATTCACTACAAAATTTCTTTGGAACCACCTCTTCCTCCAATATTTTCCCACAATGAATGCATTTTTTTGACTTATCAGAAATTTCTTTTCCGCATTCAGGACATGTAATCATTGCCATAACTAATTCCTCCTTCTCCATAATTATTGTACTTTGCACTTTATACTGTGATTTTTCTCTCATAATACCATTGTCAAGTTTTATACTACTTTATCATATTTTATCCTACTTTTCAATAATTAGTAGTATGTAGTGGTATATTATGCATAAGGTAGGTGATTGAATGAAACCGTTAAAAAGCAAAGTAAGTATTACCCTTGATGAAGATGTTATTGAAAGAATCAAACAACTGGCAGAAGAGGACGATCGGTCATTCAGTCAGTATATAAATATGGTATTGAAGGAACATTTGAATAATATTGATAAAAATTCCAATGACTAAAAATACAAAAAGACACCATTACTTACACTCACATAAGTAATGATGTCTTATTTTTTTACTATATCATGGCTCATCATTTGTCGTAACTCTGTCGTAAAATACAAATATCAGCCGCCTAAATCGCTTGAAAACGCCCTGTTTAAGCCATTTTATTTCTCCAAACTCTTCATCGTCGGGAATAATAATATGTCTGTCTTCTTTACAATCAAAACCAAGATAGTCTTCAAAAATTTATACACCAATCGGTATAAATAAGGTATAAAATCTATATACTACGCCTAAATCTTACTTAATTACAACATCCTTTCGCTTACCTTAAGATGTTGCCGTGGCAGATGAATAGCACCTTTATCATAGTTCCATTCACTCCTTTTGCCAGAGAAAGCCACCAATAAAATAGGGGCAGGCACTAATACATGCCCACCCCTACGATGCTTAGCAATCTGTTATTACTTGTCTGTCATTACTTGTTAGTTATAAATGTATTATATATTGCCTTTATGGCTGTCTCAAAATCACTGTTCTTTACTCCGATTATGATATTCAGCTCTGATGAACCCTGGTCTATCATCTTTATGTTGATGCCTTCCTTTGCAAGTGCGCTGAACAACTTGCCTGCTGTACCACTTGCTGACTTCATTCCACGGCCTACAACAGCTATAAGTGCAAGTCCTGACTCAATCTCAACTGAATCCGGCTCTGCAAGTCTATGGATGGCAGATATAACTCTCTGCTCCTTGTGTACGAATTCATCAGCATGAACTACGATAGTCATCGTGTCAATACCTGATGGCATATGCTCAAATGAGATATCATTCTCCTCAAATGCCTGAAGCACCTTCCTTCCAAATCCTATCTCTGAATTCATCATAGCCTTTGTAATAAAGATTGTACAGAAATCCTTCTTACCTGCAATACCTGTTACAACATAATCCTGCTTCTGGCAGGTACTCTCAACTATCCAGGTTCCTGCGTCCTCAGGCGCATTTGTGTTGCGGATATTGATCGGGATACCACAGTGGCGTACAGGGAATATCGCATCCTCATGGAGAACTGATGCACCCATGTATGAAAGCTCACGAAGCTCTCTGTAAGTAATATATTTGATCGGCTTTGGATCCGGAACAATACGTGGATCAGCCACAAGGAAGCCTGAGACATCTGTCCAGTTCTCATATACATCGGCTCTGCTTGCCTGTGCGACTATCGAGCCCGTTACATCTGAACCGCCTCTGGAAAAAGTCTTTACCTTGCCATCCTTGCCAAGTCCATAGAATCCTGGAACAACCGCATGCTGTGTCTTGGCAAGTCTCTCACCAAGTACCTTCTCCGTCTTATAGCTATTGAGATTGCCCTCTGCATTGAAAAAGATAACCTCTGCAGCATCTATAAACTCAAAGCCAAGATATGCAGCCATAATCTTACCATTGAGGAACTCTCCTCTTGATGCCACA
>OMCE01001159.1_pt1 | contig 11092 bp, 10 predicted proteins | sample 1644981 | NCBI WGS metagenome assembly OMCE01 (sample SAMEA103958151, study PRJEB25191) | human gut metagenome | reverse complement strand
GGGTGCTAAGAATGCCGCACTTGGAATACTTGCCGCCGCAGTCATGACCGACCAGGAAGTCACAATAGAAAACGTACCGAACGTCAGAGATACAAGAGTCCTTCTTCAGGCCATTCAGGGTATCGGCGCAAGGGTCCGTTACATAGACGAGCACACGGTTGCTATATGTGGTGGAACCATCAATCCGAATACCAATCTCTGTGTCGACGACGAATATATCAGAAAGATCAGAGCATCCTACTATCTGCTCGGCGCACTGCTTGGCAAATATAACCATTCACAGGTCGCTCTTCCAGGCGGATGCGACATCGGAGCCCGTCCGATAGATCTGCACATAAAAGGTTTTGAAGCACTTGGAGCCCACGTTGATATAGCAAACGGTATGATATCCGTTGAGGCTGATGAGCTGATCGGAAGCCACATTTACATGGATGTGATCTCAGTAGGTGCCACCATCAATGTCATGATGGCCGCCGTAATGGCAAACGGCAAGACTACCATAGAGAACGCAGCCAAGGAGCCACATATCGTTGATGTTGCCAATTTCCTCAACAGTATGGGTGCTAACATCAAGGGTGCCGGAACTGATGTCATCCGTATCCGTGGCGTAAAGTCACTTCACGGAACTACATATTCCATCATTCCGGATCAGATCGAGGCAGGAACCTTCATGGTTGCAGCAGCAGCCACCAGAGGCAACGTCCTCATCAAGAACGTAATTCCTAAGCATCTTGAGGCTATAACCTCAAAGCTTACAGATATAGGTGCCACTGTCATCGAGTACGATGATTCAGTGAGAGTAATGTGCAACAAGAGACTCAAGGCTACCAACATCAAGACTCTGCCATATCCGGGATTCCCGACAGATATGCAGCCACAGATGGCGGTTACACTTGCACTATCCAACGGAACAAGCATCGTCACCGAGAGCATATTTGAGAACAGATTCAAGTATGTCGCAGAGCTTTCAAGAATGGGCGCACACATCAGAGTCGAGGGCAACACCGCTATTCTCGATGGTGTGGAGACATTCACCGGTGCAAATGTTGCAGCACCTGACCTAAGAGCAGGCGCAGCACTTGTAATTGCGGCACTTGTGGCCAACGACTTCTCTACTGTATGTGATATCAAGTATATCCAGAGAGGCTACGAGAAGTTCGACGAAAAGCTTCGCGGACTTGGTGCTCTCATCGAGAAGGTAGAGACGGACAAAGAGATCCAGAAATTCAAGCTCAAAGTAGGTTAATATATACGACATAAGGCGAAAAGCTTTTGCCGGTCAGCACTTGTCTGACCGGCAAAAGCTTTTTTATTGCAATTTTATTACTTTTTTATAACTTTTTTCACAAAAATGGTGCTCATTTGCAATAATTATGGTAAACTTAGACTGATGTAATTTTGTCATAAATACTATTTTATATATAGATTTGTTTTATGAAAAATGGAGGTTACTATGGATATCAATACTAAACGAACCCGGACTACTATTTCTATCGTAATGCTTATTTGGGCGGTCGTCTGCATCGCGGTGACCGGACTGTATGTGGGAAACAATCACGCAGAAGCCGCGACCACGGGAACTCTCACGTCTGACTACGTGTATTTCCGCAAATCACCAAACGGCACGCCTATAAAATATAACGGCTCGGCCATACTCCTCAGGAAGGGTCAGAAGATGACCGTACTGAGCACTTCCAACAAGACATGGTACAAGGTCAAGCTTACATATAAGAAGAAACGCTACACCGGTTATGTATATTCCAAGTTCATCGTGATCGACTCCACTTCAGCCACAACAAAGGCCACGACCAAGGCTACTACACAGCAGCCTACCACAGCGGCTCAGGCAGCCAAGAGCGGTTACGTGAATGAAGACTATGTATACTTCCGCCAGACGGCAGCGGGTACACCTATAACCTACAACGGAAGCGCGATCATGCTCATGAAGGGACAGGCACTCTCCGTGACTGATACATCCAACAAGTCATGGTACAAGGTCAACCTCACATACAGCAGCAAGAAGTATACAGGATTTATCTCCTCATCGCTCATCACAATGGGAACATACAAGGAACCTGACGGTAACCAGACATCGGATGCAGCATTTGAAAAGCAGTTATCCGCCCAGAACTTCCCTGAGAGCTACAAAGTGCTTCTCAGAAAGCTCCATGCGGAGCACCCAAACTGGATATTCAAGGCGGTACACACCAACCTTAACTGGAACGACGTGGTCAAGAACGAGGTCAACGTACAGGGACGTGTCAACAACCTTGTAAACTGTACATCTTCCAGTCCTAACTACGGCTGGAGATCACAGACCGTTGGATACAACTACAAGACAGACTCCTACTCATCATATGATGGTTCAACATGGTTTGCAGCCTCGGACGATCTTGTAAAGTATTACCTCGATCCGAGAACATATATGTCATCCGCAAGCTCCATGTTCGCATTTGAAAAGCTGTCATACGACTCATCACAGACAAAGTCAGGAGTTGAGGCTATATTATCTGGTTCGTTTATGCACAATGCGCACCCAACCGGTTCGACCACCACATATTCGTCCATGATAATCACCGCAGCACAGAAATCCGGCGTCAGCCCTTACCACATTGCTTCACGTATCAAGCAGGAGGTCGGAGGCTCGATAACCTCGGGAACAAACGGTAAGAATGCCACATATCCCGGCATATATAACTTCTACAATATCGGTGCATTTGAGAGTGCATCAGGCAACGCTATAACAAACGGTCTGAGATGGGCTTCATCGGGCACATCGTACAACAGGCCATGGACAACACCTGCCAAATCAATAATCGGCGGTGCGATGTATATCGGAGAGTCCTACATCAACAAGGGTCAGAACACTCTGTATACTCAGAAGTTCAACGTAACCTACACAGACTGCCTGTACTGGCATCAGTACATGGGAAATGTACAGGCCCCTACAACAGAGGCATGGAAGGTATATGATGCCTACAAGTCTTCAGGAGCACTCAACAAGGCCATAACATTTGCCATACCTGTTTACAAGAATATGCCAAGCACAGCAATGAAGATGCCTGCGGCTAATCCGGGCAACCAGAACAACTACCTGAAAACACTCTCTGTAAGCGGCAAGAAGCTGTCACCTACATTTGCAATAAACAGCACTACACAGTACACGGTAAATGTGCGCTCATCTGTATCAAGTGTGAAAATAAACGCTTCACCTGTAAGCAGCTACTCCACAGTGAGCGGAAAGGGAACAAAAACCCTGAAATCAGGAAAGAATACATTTAAGATAGTATGTAAATCCCAGAGTAAAGCTACACGTACTTACACCATAATAATTAACAGAGGATAAGGAGGACTCGGTGGATAACCGTATATGAATATTATGAGGACTACAAGATTTAGCTTTAGAACGTTTATGACAGAAGTTGCATGTGTGTTGACTATGATGCTTTTCATGCTTCATACCACTTATGCCGCTACAGTCGCATTTAGTGTTGAGGTTCCATCCACCACGGTCGTTGTTGGCGATACCGTGGAGATCAAGGTAAGTATAAACGCAGCCGATCAGGCTTTATCAAGCTACAGCTACAATATCACATATGATTCCACATTGCTCAAGGCTGTGAGCGGCGGCACCGTGGAATCTGAGGGCACCGTAAGCTACTCCCAGGCAAATGTAAAGCCTGGAGATGCAATGACAGCAACATTTACATTTACCGCCATTGCAAGCGGAACTGCCAGCATAGAGACATCAGCAGTTGAGGTCATCTCCGACACAGAAGAGTCGATAGACATGACACCGTCATACAACTCGGTAACCATCAGCGACAAGTCAGCCGCCGCTTCCACCGAAGCAGCTTCATCTACTGTCAGCGATACCGGTTCAGAAGCCGAGCCTGCAACACCTCTTGCATTGATCGACAGCGAGACCAAGCCTGTTGTTACTGAGGATGAGGTAGGAACACTCACAGAGGCAGATCAGAACGCATCCGCACCTGCAGATACCCTTGTAAGCGTTCACTCAAACAACAACACTTATAACATCATTCCAAAGCCTAATTCAGTCTCAGTGCCAACCGGATATCTTCCAGTGAAGATCAACCTGAACGACACGGACATCAGAGCTTATATGAAGGGAAGCAGTTCCAACACCGTTCTCCTCTACGCAGCAACAAACGACGGACACCAGGGCTGGTATTTCTTCAATCCAAATGAAGGAACTTTCCTTGACGCAACGGATCTCATCGAGGAGACGGATTCGCTGTCCAGCTTCATAGACAAGCACAAGTTCGTAATAATGCTCATAGCCATCATAGTTCTTGTGATACTGGTCGTTGTCATCATCATCCTTGCTGTCTCACTCAAGGGTCTCATCGCTGATTACGAGGCTCAGATAGACAAGCTGAAGAAGGACAACGAGGAGAAGGAAAGCACAGCAAATGAAACATCAGAAGCTGCCGAGCCTTCCGCAAAAGCCGCTGAACACGTCAGAATGCCTCACCACGACAATAGCGAGGTGCCCACCATCAACAACAAGGCGCTCTTCCCTGGGGACAACGAGGTTATCCACGAGAGTTACGCAGACTCCGATTACGACAATCAGGTATCTCCTGATGAGGACGATGTCATCCACACTGACGACTATGACGACACTGCATTTGAGGATGTCGCCGATGACAGCGAGCCTATAGATTCAGCATTTGACGTCAAAGAGGATACGGAGAGCAAGATCCAGGCATCCCTCGACGAGATAGATGCGGCACTTGAATCCGCAAAGAAATACAAAGATTAATACTCACGGAATAACGTGATATACAAAAAGCACATGTATCAGTTTCAATCTGATACATGTGCTTTTATATTTGTCTGAATTTTTTTAATCTGCTTATAAGTATGCTTTCAGCACATCCACCTTGTCCAGCTTCTCCCATGGGAGATCAAGATCTGTTCTTCCGAAGTGTCCGTAAGCTGCTGTCTGCTTGTAGATAGGTCTTCTGAGGTCAAGCATCTTGATGATACCTGCTGGTCTTAAGTCAAAGTGCTCTCTAATGATCTCGACAAGCTTCTCATCTGAAAGCTTTCCTGTGCCAAATGTGTCTACCATGATGGATGTAGGTCTTGCAACACCGATAGCGTATGAGAGCTGTATCTCACACTTGTCAGCCAGACCTGCTGCAACTATGTTTTTAGCCACGTAGCGGGCCGCATAAGCCGCTGAACGGTCTACCTTGGTACAATCCTTGCCTGAGAAGGCTCCGCCGCCGTGACGGGCATATCCGCCGTATGTGTCAACGATGATCTTACGTCCTGTGAGACCACTGTCTCCATTTGGTCCACCTATTACGAATCTTCCTGTTGGATTGATGAAGAACTTGGTATTCTCATCGATGAGCTCCTGTGGAAGAACCTCGTCGAATATATACTTCTTAACGTCAGCGTGGATCTGCTCCTGGCTGACTTCCTCTCCATGCTGTGTTGAGAGAACGACTGCATCAAGTCTTACAGGCTTGTCATTCTCATCGTACTCAACTGTTACCTGTGTCTTACCGTCCGGTCTTAAGTATGGGAGTGTTCCGTTCTTTCTTACCTCTGTGAGCTTTCTTGCAAGCTTGTGGGCAAGTGCTATTGGATATGGCATGTACTCAGGTGTCTCATTTGTTGCAAATCCGAACATCATACCCTGATCTCCGGCACCGATCGCCTCGATGTCATCCTCGCTCATGAGATGCTCCTTTGCCTCGAGCGCCTTGTCAACTCCCATGGCAATATCTGATGACTGCTCGTCTATGGCTGTGATAACGCCGCATGTATCGCAGTCAAATCCGTACTTTGCTCTGTCGTATCCGATCTCTCTGATCGTCTCACGAACGATCTTCTGAATATCCACATAAGCGTTGGTTGTGATCTCTCCCATGACAAGCACAAGACCTGTCGTGATGGATGTCTCACATGCCACACGGCTCATTGGATCCTGCTCCATCAGCGCGTCAAGCACTGCATCTGATATCTGGTCACAGATTTTGTCAGGATGTCCTTCTGTTACTGATTCCGATGTAAATAATCTTCTTTCCATACTACTTCCTTTCCTTTTTGTACATAAGAAAAACCGCTTCGTATGAGCGGTTTGATCGTGTCTGTCAAGCCTCTCATTGTTCGAGCACAAAGCCTGTATCTCCTACATCTCTGCGTCGCTCAGGTCGGCACCTTCCGAACACATCGGGGTTGCCATGGCTTCTTCGTCCCTTCTGACTCCACCATTCTGAATAAGAGCGTTTTTCTAATATCTATAAATGCAATCATTACTCTATATCATTGAGAGTTATTAGTCAACATATTTTTGGGGGAAATGATGCTTAATGAATTATTTTCCATATAAACCATATAAGCAGCAAATGCAGGGGATAAAACAGGTAGAAAAAATACTTGAGCTTCATCCTTCCTCTCTCTCCGCTGTACATATTCACAGGTATCATCGCCAGCAGAGCGTATAGCTGATTCATGCCCAGGCAGAGAATGTATACCAGCGAACTGAGCACTACGATCTCAATGTTCTGCTTCTTATTGAAATATGCCAGAGTATAAGCATCCGCTCCACTCCGCTCCTTCTCGATCAGATAGAACATGACTATGATTCCCACTCCCGCCATGCCGTAGTCGAATCTCAGGAACTCCGCCAGAAGTGCTGCGGCCAGTACGATCTCGACCTTCCATCTTCCGATTGGCCCCCGGCTATCCATGGCGTATATGGCAAACAGTCCGGCTGTCAGGGTGAAGAATATGTTCTGAGCCCCCGGATACCAGATCGTATCGTGCATTGCCAGATCAAATGGTATCTCTGACACCACCGCAAATATTCCAAGTCTCAGAAGATACCTCCTCACGTCGGATGTACGCAGAAGCCCCTGTACAAGCAGGAATGCAAATACAGGAAATGCCAGACGCCCCACAGCGCGCATTATGTAGTTGTTATCCATGAATACTATGCCTATGTGATCTACGGCCATACACACACAGGCTGTCAGCTTGAGCGCATTTGACGACAGCCGCCTCAGCCCTCTTTCCTCAGTTTCTTCATTATACTCCATATACAGTCCTTTCCTACCGCCTGCTCTTTCTATCAGTAACACCGTAACAGAAAAAACAGCACATGACTTATGTTCATCATGTGCTGCTCTTCTCACAAAACCTTATATATCTATCTTCAATCGTCTAGATTCTCTTTCTGAGAGCCTTAGACAATGCTGACAGCTCCTCTGTATCAGCCTTACCCGGTATCCAGGTCATAGTCACGTTGTCCTTGATGTATCTTGGAACAAGGTGCATATGGAAGTGGAATACAGTCTGACCTGCTGCCTCGCCGTTGTTCTGAAGGATATTCAGTCCGTCCGGATTCAGCTCAGCCTTCTGTGCCTTTGCCACCTCTGTAGCTATAGTAAATATCTTGGCTGCTGTCTCAGCATCCATGCTGTATATATTGTCAAAATGTTCTTTCGGGATAATAAGCGCATGGCCCTTGTTAGCAGGATTCACATCAAGTATTACTCTGCAGATACTATCCTCATAAACTGTCGCTGATGGAATCTCACCGTTGGCTATCTTACAAAAAATGCAATCGTCCTTATTCATATAAGTTTTACCTCCTCATTGCCTCTATCCATTGTAAACCATCTGACAAAATATTACAAGCACCAAAGAGAACACCAGTTTTATACACCAGTCAAATAATTCTATAATATTGACATGTAAAATTCATTTTTCCTGGCACCGGCTATGACCGCAGGATCCAGCTCCGCAACGAGCAGTCTGTCGCTCACCCTCTCCGCCATCTCGTTGCCGTAGACATCATATATATGTGAGCTCGGGACATATCTCTCCCTTTTACCCATGCCCACTCTGTTCACGCCTATCACGTATGCCTGATTCTCAATGGCCCTCGCCCTGAGCAACGCTTCCCACTGGGCAACTCTCTCCTCAGGCCAGTTGGCTATCACAAGTATGGCATCGTAAGAATCCCTCGCCGCCGAAAATATCTCCGGGAATCTGAGATCATAGCATATGTATCCGCCCAGCCTCAGATCCTTGACATTCGCCTGACAAATGTGGCTGCCTGCCCGGTACACCCTGTCCTCACCGCTGAACGAAAAAGGATGTATCTTTGCGTAATCCATGATCACCTCATCACCGCTGACGATCGCCAGCTTATTTTCAAATACCTTCCTTCTGCTCTCATCAAACTCACCGCTTCCATCAGCCATGAAAGCTTCTATATAACCAAATGCCATGGCCATATCGTATTTCCTGCTGTTCTCCATGAAAAACGAAACGCTCTCCGGTATCTCACCATCCCTGTACGCCTCCCACATGTGAGCGGGCATCATGGTAAATCCCGTCAGCGTCATCTCAGGAAACACCAAGAGCTCAATGCCATTCTCATATGCCTCCTGCATGACCTCAAGACAGTGCTCCCTGGCATACTCCTTATCCTCGTATCCAATATCGATCTCCGTGATTCCGACCTTTATCATATCCCGCCTCCTGTGTATACACTCTGTATATCGTTCGAATTCTATATTAAGTATTTTACACAATAACGTGTGTTTTGCAAATGTTAACCTGCGTTCAAAATTTATGGTTGACATTCCTCCCATGTGTATATATAATGTCAACCATAGCCCTTGTGTATAGGTTAACAAATCCAGGCAGTATTCGTCATCAGCCCGTCGAAACTACCTGGATTTGTTGTGAATAAGCTGTACACAGGCATTACAATCATTGGAGGATTATTACAAATGAAAAAAGCATTTACCACTGTAGAGCTGGTCATGATGGCCATGTTCACTGCAATTCTGTGTGCATCCGCTTACCTGAGCATTCCAACACCGCTCCCTAACGCAGCACACATCACATTACTCAACTTTATGATAATTCTGATAGCTCTCGTATTTGAGCTCAGAGACTCAACGATCATAATAGCACTTTGGATGATCATGGGTGCCATCGGCGTTCCTGTATTCATCGGCGGAGGCGCAGGCCTTGGATATCTGTTCGGAGTATTCGGTGGATACACCTTCTCATTCATCATTGCATCAATCGTAGTCGGTCTCATCAAAGGCAAAAAGTACAAGAGACTTAAGTATACCATCGTTGCGATCATAGGTGTCGTGATCATTGATATCGTGGGAATGATCTGGTGGAAGTTCAACGGTAACCTCACATGGAAGGTTGCATTCTTATCAGGTTTCGTGGCATTCATTCCACTCGACCTCGTTAAGGCTGTCATCGCCGCACAGCTCGTTCCACTGTTCAAGAGACTTCTCCCTGAGAAGGACGACAAAGAGGCCAATGAACAGGCAAAAGAAGCCTGATTAATGGAAATACACAAACTTAAGTGCAATTATAGCTGTCGGCTATGATTGCACTTTTTTGTTACCATCTCGTTTAGTAAACATATTTACTAAAATTAAAAGGGTCACAAACCCGTATGTTATCATTTTTGCGGGTGATCGAATGCAGTATATGGAATTTAGCAAGGATAAAAAGTATATAGAAAGAATCCGTGGACTGCGGGAAGATCATGACTTTACACAACAATATGTTGCCCGCTATCTGAACACCTCACAGACCATGTACGCACGTTATGAAAGGGGCGCAAGCGCGTTGCCAATCCATCACCTTATATATCTCACCGAGTTATATAACGTGTCATCCGATTACATTCTTGGAATCACCAACAACCCTGTTCCATACGAAGAATATTACAGAGAAGCCGCTGTCACCGACCAGGATCCCAGATCACCGGGAAAATACGATATACACTGGAAGGGCAACAGCTAATTCTTTCCCGCACATTTGACCACTATCAACCTGTCACCGGCTTTCACGTCATCCCCCTCAAGGCTGTTGAGCTTTCTTATGGAATCAAGACTGGAATAATACTGTTTTGCGATCGACCATATGCTGTCACCGTCACGCACAACATAGCCCACTATACCTGGCGCCACCGCTTTCTTCTTCATATCGACCGGAGCCACCGTCATGTCATCGATAAGCTCTATCTCTTTCCGGGTAAATATGGTCATTCCCATATTTATTTGTTCAAACTCACCTTTGCTGATTCCTGACGGGTCGTTTTTAGCTCCACAGGCTGTGCAAGTCAATGCTAACAATGCAATAGTTATAAAGGATAGAATCTTTTTCATAGCTGTACCACCTCAATAAATTTTATATACACATTATACAAAATCTATATAAGTTCGTCAACAGATTTCCCTGATAACAAAGCCTCTTCGATAGCATTGTATTTTTCCTGCACCGACTTCGGCAGAGGCAGGGCATAGAGCTTTTTCATTCGCTGATAAAAATTGCGGTCTGCCGTTGACATTTTAGGGGTAATCGGCATACTGCGATACCCCAAGATTCTGACGAACATACAATCGGCGTTAAGGGATTGAAACAATGCTCTGAACTTCCACCAATGCAAATTTGCCTCGTTGAGGTCAATGCCGTACTGCTCTTTAAATGCCGCATAGATGTAGCCGTCATCAAAATCGTAATCAAATACAGCTTTATCATTGCCACCGCCTGAATGCTTTTCGGGTGGTTTTCCACAGCGATAAAAGTTTAAAATAGCCTCGACTGTTTCTTCGTTCATCGGGCAAGGTGTTCTGAATACAAGCTTCTGAATTTCTGCGAGTATTTCAGCCGATAGTGTATCATCAATTTGATTAGTAAGTATAAGCTCGAATTTAATCCACACTCTAAAGTCGGTGTTGATTTTATAATCTACACCCGACACGGTTATTGTATCGGGTGTTTTGTCACAAAGCAGATTCATTACTTTGTCGCCGGTTTAAGTGTCTTTTTGTAATGATTGTACTGCTTATGCTTTTTGCCTCTGTGATTGTTAATCGCATTTGCTTTGCCTTTATACATACTACCGAGCTTTGAGCCGAAAGCATTAACAGCCTTGATGACATCCTCGTAGGCATTGATACAGGTTGTAAGGTTTACGGTTTCGCCGAAAACCTTTTTAGCTGTACCGTCACCAAAAACCTCATCAAAAAAGTTAAAAACAGCCGTACACTGAGCACGGATA
>OMCE01001146.1_pt1 | contig 11214 bp, 7 predicted proteins | sample 1644981 | NCBI WGS metagenome assembly OMCE01 (sample SAMEA103958151, study PRJEB25191) | human gut metagenome | reverse complement strand
CATGAGTCTTCTCGTACATCATCTTAGCCTTCTCGCCCACAGCAATCATCTTGTCTGTTCTGCGGTCGAGGGCTACAACGGAAGGTTCGTCCACTACAATCTTATCATCACTGATAATGATGGTATTGGCAGTACCCAAGTCCATTGCGATTTCCTGAATAAATGAAAAAAATCCCATTTGTTGTAATGTAATACTAAAAATATTCTAAGCTTAAAATTTCATCGTATATAAAGACACATCCGAGAAGCCTCCGAAAGCATTTTTCAGAGACGCCTCGGATTCAGCCTTGTCTCTACATGAGAGAGATTACTTGGCAAACCAAGCGTGAATAGCAGTATCGTAGTGAGAGCTTACACCGAATGCGCGCTCAGCAAACATCTTACGATCCTCAATGTCAGTCTCAGCACCCTTCTTCTTCAAGATATCGAGAAGCACGCTGTACTCTGCCTTGCTAGGTACGATGACTACATCCTTGAAGTTCTTGGCACCGGCACGGATCAGAGAGATTCCGCCGATATCAATCTTCTCGATGATGTCTGCATCGCTGGCACCGCTAGCTACAGTCTGCTCGAATGGATACAAGTCAACGATCACGAGGTCAATAGAAGGAATTTCATACTCCTTCATCTGCTCCTGATCGCCCTCGTTGTCACGACGAGCCAAGATACCACCGAATATTTTTGGGTGAAGAGTCTTCACACGACCACCAAGGATAGATGGATATGTGGTAACGTCCTCTACTTTCTGACATTCATAACCAAGAGATTCAATAAATTTCTGGGTACCACCAGTACTCAAGAACTTAACACCCTCTTCATTCAGCTTAGCGAGCAACTCGTCTAAGCCATCCTTGTGGAAGACAGACACCAAAGCTGTCTTAATTTTCTTTGTTTCAGCCATTAACTATTTATCTATTTTGAATTAGACTTCAATCTATTTTTTAAATCGCTGCAAAGTTACGAAAAACATTTGAAATACGCAAATATTTAAGAGCTATTATCACAATTTAAAGCTATTATTTAATAATTTGCGGTAAATCAAGAAATGGCTCAGACATTTTGACAGAGAAACCGAGAAAAAAGAGACGAGTTTCTGGAAAAATCAGACAAAACGTCAGAAAAACACAGAAAAAGCCCAACAGGGCACACTATTCGCTTCCTGGGTTTGCGATGCTGAAAGCCGGACGGGGCTGAGGTTTCAGAAGCTGAAAGTCCAAAAGGCCGAAGCTTTCCCGAAGCAGAAAACCCACAAAGGCTGAAGCATCCATAACATAAGTAGAAAATAACAATTAGAAAGGAGATTAAGATATGACATTCGACAAATTTACAATCAAGGCGCAGGAAGCGGTGCAGGCCGCTGTGAACATAGCGCAGAGAAATGGTCAGCAGACCATCGAACCGGTACATCTTCTCAGCGGTATCATCGAGAAAGCACCTGATGTAACCAACTATATCTTCCAGAAGCTGGGCATGAACGGCAACCAGATTGCCATGCTCCTTCAGCAGGAGATGCAGCATCTGCCTCGCGTGCAGGGTGCCGGTCAGCCATACCTCTCGGGCGATACCAACCAGATACTGATCAACGCCGAGGACATCGCCAAGAAGATGGGAGATGAATTCGTAAGCGTGGAACCTATCCTCCTCGCTATCCTCAAGAGCAACTCTACCGCTGCCCGAATCCTCAAAGATGCGGGTGCCAACGAAAAGGACCTTACCGCAGCCATCCAGGCTTTGCGACAGGGTCAGAACGTGAAGAGCCAGAGTGCCGATGAGAACTATCAGAGTCTTGAAAAGTACGCCAAGAACCTGGTAGAACAGGCTCGCAGCGGCAAGCTCGACCCGGTTATCGGACGTGATGAAGAGATTCGCCGTGTGCTCCAGATTCTCTCTCGCCGCACCAAGAACAACCCTATCCTCATCGGTGAGCCTGGCACAGGTAAAACCGCTATCGTAGAGGGACTTGCAGAGCGTATCGTTCGTGGCGACGTACCGGAGAACCTGAAGAACAAGCAGCTCTATTCGCTCGATATGGGTGCACTGGTTGCCGGTGCCAAATACAAGGGTGAGTTCGAGGAGCGTTTGAAGAGCGTCATCAAGGAGGTAACCAATGCCAATGGTCAGATTATCCTCTTCATCGATGAGATTCATACCCTGGTAGGTGCTGGCGGTGGCGAGGGTGCCATGGATGCTGCCAACATTCTGAAGCCAGCCTTGGCTCGTGGCGAATTGAGAGCCATCGGTGCCACTACCCTCAACGAGTATCAGAAGTACTTCGAGAAGGATAAGGCTCTGGAGCGTCGATTCCAGACCGTGATGGTGAATGAGCCAGACGAGGTAGATGCCATCAGCATTCTCCGTGGTATCAAGGAGCGTTACGAGAACCACCACAAGGTTCGTATTCAGGATGATGCCTGCATAGCAGCTGTCAAGTTATCTGAGAGATATATTTCTGATAGATTCCTCCCGGATAAGGCCATCGACCTGATGGATGAAGCCGCGGCCAAGCTCCGTATGGAGCGTGATTCCGTGCCAGAGGAACTGGATGAAATCACCCGTCACTTGAAGCAGTTGGAGATTGAACGTGAGGCCATTAAGCGTGAGAACGACCAGCCTAAGATTCAGCAGCTCGACAAGGAGATTGCTGAGTTGAAGGATAAGGAGCACGACTTCCGCGCAAAGTGGGAAGGCGAAAAGGCTCTCGTCAACAAAATTCAGCAAGACAAGCAGGAGATGGAGAATCTCAAGTTCGAAGCTGAGCGCATGGAGCGTGAAGGCAATTACGAGCGTGTAGCCGAGATTCGCTACTCTAAGCTGGTAGCCCTTGAAGAGGATATCAAGAAGATTCAGGAGCAGCTGAAGAGCACCCAGGGCGGTGAGGCTATGATCCGTGAAGAGGTGACTGCCGATGATATTGCAGAGGTAGTAAGCCGCTGGACCGGAATACCAGTAAGCCGAATGATGCAGAGTGAGCGCGAGAAACTGCTCCATCTGGAGGAGGAGCTCCACAAGAGAGTCATCGGCCAGGACGAGGCTATCACAGCCGTAAGCGATGCCGTTCGCCGCAGCCGTGCCGGTTTGCAGGACCCTAAACGTCCTATCGCCAGCTTCATCTTCCTCGGCACCACCGGTGTAGGTAAGACCGAGCTTGCCAAGGCGCTTGCTGAGTATCTCTTCAACGACGAGTCAATGATGACGCGAATTGATATGAGTGAGTATCAGGAAAAGTTCAGTGTCACCCGTTTGATTGGAGCGCCTCCGGGGTATGTAGGATACGATGAGGGTGGCCAGTTGACCGAGGCTGTTCGCCGCAAGCCATACAGTGTGGTTCTCTTTGATGAGATTGAGAAGGCTCATCCTGATGTCTTCAACACCCTGCTCCAGGTATTGGACGATGGCCGATTGACCGACAACAAGGGCCGTGTGGTAAACTTCAAGAACACCATCATCATCATGACTTCCAACGCAAGCCGTGAGATGTTGCGAAAGACCTTCCGTCCGGAGTTCCTGAACCGCATCGACGACATCATCACCTTCCAGCCATTGACCAAGGATCAGATTGCCAAGGTTGTGGAGTTGCAGATGAACAGAGCCAAGAAGATGTTGGAGCCTCAGGGCTTCGATCTCCGCTGGACTCCAGCTGCCATCGGTTATCTTGCCGAGGTAGGTTACGATCCAGAGTTTGGTGCCCGTCCAGTAAAGCGTGCCATCCAGGATTACGTCTTGAACGATTTGAGCAAGAAGATTCTTTCAGAGGAAGTAAGTCGTGAGAAGCCAATCACCATCGATTACGTCAAGGATCACGGTTTGGTTTTCAAGAATGACTAAAGCTTCCCTCCGGAAGTCTCAAGAGAACCATAAGATTCAATAGGTTCTATAATATATACACAAGAAAGGTTCCTTCAAGGAGTAACATCCTTCGAAGGAACCTTTTTTATGCTTGACAGCAAACCCTTGCCCCCTTCACACGATACATTCACTGCCAATTTACCATCAGGCGATTTGACTGTATAGTTGCCCGCCTGTGCTGCGAGAGCACCGAGCAAATAAATACCAGCAATACCAATTTTTTGCTTCATCTTGTCTGTATTTATAGATTTAATAATTCTGTCAGTTGTCGGAAATACACCCAAGAAAAGCGAATCAGCTTCAGTTTTCTTCCTCAGATGCAAACCATTTGGTTGCAAAGATAAGCAAAAATTAAGCTGCGGGGGTATACTTTTTGAGCAAAGAAGTGCACATTTTGTTCAAAAATCGATAAAGGCATGAAAAAGAAAGCATAATGAAAGAAAATGAAACGAAATGAAAACCAAAAGCCCCGACATCACGTCGAGGCTCTTGAAGTTTTTGAATGTTTCAGCAGTTGTATTTTTTATGTAGTTATGATTTATATCTTTGAAAATCAGTTTTTCTTTCTGGGTGCAAAAGTAATAATAAAATTGATGCAAATCAAAAAAAAGACTGTTTTTTATGCAAAAAAGAACGTAAACGTTTGCAAGTTTTGCTCTACCGATAAGGGACCATTAGCAATAAAAAATCAAAAAACATTCGGTTTTATTTTGTATTGTCTGCATTTTACAGTATCTTTGCACCTAATTATATATATAATAGACACGTATACGTAAATGAAAGAATTTGTAATATCAGAAGTCAAGGCGGAAACCGCTGTGCTCGTGGGTCTGATTACCAAGACACAGGACGAAGCCAAGACCAAGGAATATCTAGACGAGTTGGAATTCCTTGCCGATACAGCTGGCGCGGTCACCGTGAAGCGATTCACGCAGAAGGTGGTTTCGCCTAACCAGACTACCTATGTGGGCAAGGGTAAGCTCGAGGAAATCAAGCAATATATCAAGGAAGAAGAGGAGGAAGACAGAGAAATCGGTATGGTTATCTTTGATGATGAACTCTCTGCCAAGCAAATCCGAAATATCGAGCAGGAACTGCAGGTGAAGATTCTGGACCGTACTTCGCTCATCCTCGACATCTTCGCCATGCGTGCACAGACGGCAGCTGCCAAGACCCAGGTAGAGCTGGCACAGTATCGCTACATGCTGCCTCGTCTGCAAAGACTCTGGACTCACCTGGAACGCCAGGGTGGTGGTTCCGGCTCAGGTGGCGGAAAGGGATCGGTAGGTCTGCGTGGACCGGGTGAAACCCAGCTCGAGATGGACCGCCGTATCATCCTGGGCAGAATGAGCCTGCTCAAGGAGCGACTGGCTGAAATCGACAAGCAGAAGAACACCCAGCGCAAGAACCGCGGCAGAATGATCCGTGTGGCCCTCGTAGGCTATACCAACGTGGGCAAGAGTACCATCATGAACCTGCTCTCGAAGAGCGAGGTGTTTGCCGAGAACAAGCTCTTTGCTACCCTCGATACCACCGTGAGAAAGGTGGTGGTAGACAACCTGCCGTTCCTCCTCGCAGATACCGTAGGATTCATCCGAAAGCTGCCTACCGACCTGGTGGATTCCTTCAAGAGCACCCTGGATGAGACCCGTGAGGCAGACCTGCTGCTCCATGTAGTAGACATCTCCCACCCTGACTTTGAAGAGCAGATACAGGTGGTAGAGAACACGCTGAAGGAACTGGACTGTGCCGACAAGCCATCGATGATTGTCTTCAACAAGATAGACAACTATTCCTGGATTGAGAAGGAGGAAGACGACCTCACCCCTATGGAGAAGGAAAACATTCCGCTGGAAGACCTCAAGAAGACCTGGATGGCAAAGCTCAACGATGACTGCCTGTTCATCTCGGCAAAGAACAAGGAGAACATCGACGAGTTCCGTGAGGTGTTGTACAAGAAAGTAAGAGAGCTCCACGTACAGAAGTATCCATACAACGACTTCCTGTACCAGGATTATGAATAAACTATAAAAACGTATCAACAATATGAATGACTACAGACCCCTAACCTCCGAGGAAATCGAGGTACTCAAGAGCAACGACTGCTGGGCTGAAGACTGGACATCCATCAATGTCTCAGAAGATTTCAAACCGAACTTCATGCACCGCGTGATGCTCTACGGCGAAGTGAACATCGGCGCCTTCAATAAGAATGTAGAGGTGAGCCAAGGCTTCGTAAAGCACTCTGGCATCAACAATGCCACCCTGCGCAATGTAACTATAGGTGATGACTGCCTCATAGAGAACGTAGGCAATTTCATCAACAACTACAACATCGGGGATGATTGCTACATCTCGAACATCTCTACCATGGAAACCACCGAGGGAGCAACCTACGGTGAGGGCAACCTGGTGAGCGTGCTCAACGAGGTGGGAGAAGGCAACGTCATTCTCTTCAGCGATCTGAACAGTCAGCTTGCCGCCTTCATGGTGAAGCATTTCTCCGACAAGGAACTGAAGGAGAAGATCAGACAGCTCATCAAGACCGACATCGACAACAAGATGCCGGAACGCGGACAGATAGGCAACAACGTGAAGATTGTCAACACCAAGGAGATTACCAACTGTGTCATCTACGACCTCTGCGAGGTAAACGGTGCCTCACGACTCAGCGACTGTACGCTGCTCGGTTCGGTTCACGGCAACGTATATGTCGGCACGGGAGTCATCATCGAGAACTCAATCATCGCCGAGGGTTCCAGCGTTATCAACAGCGTGAAGATACAGGACTGCTTCGTGGGAGAAGCCTGCCAGCTGAGCAACGGTTTCACAGCCTCAGCCTCCGTATTCTTTGCCAACAGCTATATGAGCAACGGTGAGGCGTGCGCCGCCTTCTGTGGACCATTCACAGCATCGCATCACAAGAGCAGTCTGCTTATCGGCGGAATGTTCTCATTCTATAATGCCGGTTCAGCCACCAACTTCTCCAACCATGCCTACAAGATGGGGCCAATGCACTGGGGCATCCTGGAGCGCGGTTCGAAGACAGCCAGCGGTGCCTATCTGCTGATGCCAGCCACCCTGGGTTCGTTCTCAGTATGCTTCGGCAAGCTGATGCACCACCCTAACACCCGCAACCTGCCATTCGCCTATCTGATAGCCGATGGCGACAAGATGTTCCTCATTCCGGGCAGAAACATCACCACCGTGGGCTTGTACCGCGACATCAAGAAATGGCCTAAGCGCGACCTCCGTGCACCGGAAAACCGCAAGAGCATCGTCAACTTCGACTGGCTCTCTCCGTTCTCCGTAGGCGAAATCCTGAAGGGCAAGAAGATATTGGAGAACCTGCGCGAGGTGACGGGCGACAACGTTTCGCAGTACCTCTACCACGAATACATCATCCCGGCTACATCGCTCCACAAGGGCATCAAATACTACGATATCGCCCTGCGCATCTACATGGGTGCCGTGCTGAAGCGAGTTTTGAAGCGCGACCCTTCCATCACCCCTCCTACCACGGAGATAGGAACCAGCGACTGGGATGACCTCTCCGGACTCCTCCTGCCGGTTAGCGAGGAAGAGCGCATCATCGCCGACCTGAAGGATGGAACCATCGAAACCATCCAGGAGCTCATCAGCCGCTTCGAGGAGATTGATGCCAACTATCGCGAATACCAGTGGGCATGGACCTACAAGATGATCTGCGACTACTACCACATCTCCGAGATTACCCTGGAGGATGCCAACCGCATCCACGAGGACTACATCAAGGCACGCCGCTCATGGATAGCGGAAATCAAGAAGGATGCCGAAAAGGAGTATGCCATGGGCGATGTGGAGGAAGAGGTTTTCAGAAACTTCGTCAACAGTCTGGACCAGGAAGTGGAATACGAGAATTAATTCATAATGAAGAATTAACAATTTATAATTAAGAAATGAAGATCAAGCACGTTTTGCTGGCAGCTGTCCTGATGGGCAGCCTCAGCGCCACAGCTAAGGATTATCATTACACCACCATCCCCGGTGATGCGATGAAGACACGCATCTATACCCTCGACAACGGTCTGACGGTGTATATGTCAGTCAACAAGGAAAAGCCTCGTCTGCAGGCAAACATCGCAGTGAAGACAGGTTCCAGAAACGACCCTGCCGAAACAACCGGTCTTGCCCACTATCTGGAGCATCTGATGTTCAAGGGAACCCAGAAGTTCGGAACCACAGACCATGCCAAGGAAAAGCCTTATCTCGACGAAATCACTCGCCGATATGAGAGCTACCGCAAGCTGACCGACCCTGCACAGCGCAAGCAGGCTTATCACGAAATCGACTCGGTTTCGCAGCTGGCAGCCAAGTACAACATCCCGAACGAGTACGACAAGCTGATGGCGAGCATCGGAAGCCAGGGCACCAACGCCTATACTTCCAACGATGTGACCTGCTATGTAGAGAACATCCCGAACAACGAGATAGAGAATTGGGCTAAGGTACAGAGCGACCGATTCCAGAACATGGTGATCCGCGGTTTCCATACCGAGCTGGAGGCTGTATACGAGGAGAAGAACATCTCCATGGCTAGCGACAACACCAAGGAGTTTGCTGCCCTCTGGAAGCTTCTCACCCCTACCCATCCATACGGTACCCAGACCACCATCGGTGAGCAGGAGCATCTCAAGAACCCTAGCATCATCAATATCCAGAACTATTTCCATCGCTACTATGCACCGAACAATGTGGCTATCTGCCTGGCAGGTGATTTCGACCCAGACCAGACCATCGCCATCATCGACAAGTACTTCGGTTCATGGAAGAAGAACGAGAATCTCTCCCGTCCTGAGTTCAGCCTGCAGCCGGACATTACTGCCGTCAAGGATACAGCCGTAGTGGGCAAGGAGGCTGAGAACGTGATGCTCGCATGGAAATTCAAGGGCGCCAACGACAAGGAGAGCGATGTGCTCGATGTCATCGAAGACATGCTTTCCAATGGTAAGGCTGGACTGATGGAGGTTGACCTGGAGCAGCAGATGAAGCTGGCTTCTGCCGGAGCCTTCGTCTACGGTCTGCACGACTATTCTGCCTTCATCCTTGCCGGTAATCCTAACAAGGGTCAGAAGCTGGAAGAGGTACGCAGTCTCATGCTCCAGGAGATGGCGAAGCTGCGCCGTGGAGAATTCGACAACGACCTCCTGCCTTCGGTCATCGCCAACAAGAAGCTGAACTTCTACAGAGGTCTCGACAGCAACGACAACCGTGCCAGCATCATGGTAGACGCCTTCATCAACGACGAGAAATGGGAAGACGTAGCCGGCAAGCTGGAGCGTCAGAGCAAGCTGACCAAGCAGGACATCGTGGATTTCGCCAACAAATATCTGCGCGACGACAACTTCGTATGCGTATACAAGCGCATGGGCGAGGATACAACCTTGAAGAAGATTGAGAAGCCAGCCATCACTCCTATTCCGGCAAACCGCGAGTATGAGAGTGCTTTCGTCAAGGAAATCAAGAACGCCCAGGTGCCTGAAATCCAGCCTCAGTTCCTCGATTTCAAGAAGGATCTTACCGTAGGCAAGACCAGCAGAAAGCTGCCTCTCGTATACAAGCAGAACACCCAGGACGACCTCTTCAACCTCGTATTCCGCTACGAGTTCGGCGATGAGGATGATATCCGCTACAGCTATGCAGCCCAGTATCTCGACTATATCGGAACCGACAAGAAGAGCGTTTCTGCCATCAAGCAGGCTTTCTACAAGCTAGCTTGCAACTTCAGCGTCTCCCAGGGTTCCAAGACTCTGCAGATCAGCCTCAACGGTTTGAACGAGAACCTTCCTGCAGCTCTCCAGCTGACGGAGGAAATCCTGCACCATGCCAAGGCAGACAAGACCTCATGGAACCAGTTCATCGACCTCATCGAGAAGCAACAGCAGGATGCCAAGACCAACCAGCAGTCAAACTTCAGCCATCTCTGGAGCTACAGCACCTACGGTGCCTACAACCCAATCCGCAACGCCATCAAGACTGCAGACCTGCGCAAGATGGATCCTCAGGAGCTCGTCAATCTTCTGGGTGGACTGAACAACATCGAGCACACCGTGGCTTACTACGGTCCTTACAGCGAGAAGCAGCTCAACGCCCTGCTCGCCAAGGAGCACAAGACAGCCAAGAAGCTTGCTGCCGTTCCTGAGGGCAAGGAGTACAAGATGGAGGAAATCAAGCAGAACGAGATTTATATCGCTCCTTACGATGCCAAGAACATCTATCTGCGTTCTTACCAGAACACCGGAAAGAAGAGCGATGTGAAGGACGGGGGCCTGATTTCTCTCTTCAATGAATATTATGGTGGCGGCATGAATACCATCGTCTTCCAGGAGCTTCGTGAGACCCGCGGTCTGGCTTACAATGCCGGTGCTGCCTACTACACTCCAGTTCGCAAGGACGAGAAGGATTACTTCATGCGTCACGTCATCACCCAGAATGACAAGATGATGGACTGCATCCACGTATTCGATGAGATTACCGACAATCTCCCACAGAACGAGGCTTCCTTCAATCTTGCCAAACAGAACCTGATGAAGTCTATCCAGAGCCGTCGCGTTACCAAGGCTGGCGTCATCAATGCCTACTTCAATGCCAAGCTGATGGGTATCGACTATGATGTAACCAAGCTCTACTACGAGCAGCTCCCTTCTCTGACTCTCCAGGACATCACGAACTTCGAGAAGCAGAATATCGTAGGCAAGCCATACCGCATGGTGATCCTCGGTGATGAGAAGAATCTTGACATGAAGAGTCTGGAGAAGATTGCTCCTATCAAGAGATTGAGCCAGGAAGAAATCTTTGGATATTGATAATGTATAATTAATAATGTACAATTAATAATGTATAAATTCAGCAGTTATGAAAGAGTATAATTTAATTCTCATAAACCAAAGCAGTTTACCCTAAGAATCATAAAACTGTATAAATATTTATGTGAACAAAAGAAAGAATATATTCTTTCAAAACAGATTGTTCGCAGCGGCACCAGTATCGGTGCCAATGCGAAAGAAGCTAGCGTAGCTCAATCCAAAGCTGATTTTTACGCAAAATTAAGTATCTCACTTAAAGAAGCAGCAGAAAACCGAATTTTGGTTAGAGACTCTTCACGAAAGTGAATATATTGACGACAAACAATTCGAAAGCATCAATGCCGATTGTACAGAATTATTAAAAATACTTACAAGTATTTTAAAAACAAGAGAAAAAAATAATTATTCATTATAAATTATAAATTATAAATTAATATGACTCCAGATTTTAAGTATGCTCCAATGTTCCAGATTGGAGAGGACAAGACAGAGTATCGCCTTATCTCTAAGGAAGGCGTAAGCA
>OMCE01001128.1_pt1 | contig 11344 bp, 10 predicted proteins | sample 1644981 | NCBI WGS metagenome assembly OMCE01 (sample SAMEA103958151, study PRJEB25191) | human gut metagenome | reverse complement strand
CGGACGGCGGACGGAATCCGATCGGACGGCGGACGGAATCCGATCGGACGGCGGACGGAGCACGATGACAGAAGTTGAGGTTTTGGGTTATATAGGTGGGGTTATGGGGGTATATATATTATGTTATGGGGTTATATATATCATACTATGGAGTTGTATATATTATGCTATGGGTTTATATATACTATAATGTGTAGGGGTAATCGGCGTGGAAAAGGGCTTGATTTTGTCAGCAAAAATTTGCACACTATGAGAGTTTTGTGCAGAAAACGAAAGTATTTTGCGTTGAAGATGCAGTTTTTTGCACACTTTTATTGGTAGGTGTGCAAAAAGTTATACCTTTGCAGTCGGAAATGGCAAAAAGATTGTGCATAAGTGTACAGAATATTCCATTAGAGTTCACTAACAAGGATAATATACATTATATAATAATAGAACATTATGTCTTTTAACTTATTGAAAGGAAAGCGCGGTATCATCTTCGGCGCATTGAACGACGCATCTATTGCGTGGAAAGTAGCAGAACGTGCAGTTGAGGAAGGCGCACAGATTGTATTGACCAACACAGCGGTGGCTTGCCGCATGGGTACAATCGACGAGCTCGCCAAGAAGACCGGCGCAGTAATAATCCCGGCAGATGCGACATCTGTAGAGGATTTGACCAACCTCTTCGTTCAGGCCCAGGAGGCTTTGGGCGGCAAGATCGACTTCGTGCTGCACTCTTGCGCTATGAGTGTGAACATGCGCAAGAAGCGTACTTACGACGATCTTGACTATGGTTTCTTGAACAAGACCCTCGACATCTCAGCAATTTCGTTCCATAAGATGCTTCAGGCAGCCAAGAAGCTCGACGCTCTGTCGGAGAACGCTTCGGTGCTGGCTCTGACTTACGTGGCTTCTCACCGTACATTCTTCGGCTACAACGATATGGCAGACGCCAAGTCGCTGTTGGAGTCGATCGCCCGCAGTTTCGGCTACATCTACGGTCGCGAGAAGGGCGTGCGCATCAACACCATCTCTCAGTCGCCTACATTCACCACAGCGGGCAGCGGCATCAAGGGCTTCGACGGTCTGTACGACTTCTCTGACCGTATGTCGCCTCTGGGCAACGCGAGTGCAGACGAGTGCGCAGACTACTGCGTTGTGATGTTCTCTGACCTGACAAAGAAGGTGACTATGCAGACTCTGTTCCACGACGGCGGCTTCTCGAGCATGGGTATGTCGCTGCGCGGTATGACACAGTACAACAAGTCGTTCCTCGACGAGAACCGCGACGAGCAGGGCAACATTATCTACGGATAAGCGATTGTTCTACGGATAAACAACAGACATGAGCCGTACCAATAATGCGACGGCTTACGCAGAAACAATTAAAAAAGCGAGTAGCAGAGGTTGTGAAGCCTCAGCTACTCGCTTTTTTCCATTTTATCAATGCAATACGTTCTATTAACGCCAATACAATACGTTCTATTAACGTCAATGCAATACGTCTATTCGGACAACGACACAGATTTATTTAGCTACAGCTATACGCGCCTCCTGCAGCACGCCGTCCATGAACGTGTCGGGGTTCACCTTCTTCAGCGTACTCTTCATCTCGTCGATGATTGACGTGCAGGTTTGCTTCTCGTTATCGGTGAGCAGTTTGCTGTGTTCTCGGCACAGACGTGCTATCTTGACAACGATGCCAGTCTGCAGCGTCTTCGCATCGGCATCCTTTATGGCATCGAGGAAGGCAGCGCGCAGATTGCCGAACATGAGCATGAAGTCGATGTCGTTATTCACCTCGTTAGCCATAGCCGAAGAAAACGAGCGCGAATTGAATACACGCACATTGCCGTCGTTGTCGTAGGTGGTTGTGGTGACGCCGTTGTCGTCGAGGACGGTCTGCGTGCGCAACATGCTACCCTTATTAATTGGCTTCGCGCCTCTGACGCCCGACTTGAACTCCTTAAAACGAGCCGGCATCACGCCATAGATGTGATAGTAGTAGCAATGAAACTTGCTGCTATCCTTGAACCATACAGCCAGATAGGCGTGACGGCGCATGGAGTCGGCGGCATCCGTGAAGCACAGACCGTAGTAGACGTGCGATTTGTGTGCACCCAGCTCTACGCTGTATTCGTTGTTGGCTCCATAGTCGTACAGACGGTTGGTAGCGAGCGAGCTGCTGCCCGGTTTCTTGATGTACACATTGTAGGCGTCGGACTTCGCCAGTAGCAGTTCCTTCTCTATCTGTGCGAAGAGTTTCTTCTTTTTCGCAGGAACGGTGAACTCGGTGAACTTGCAATAGCTCACGCCGCTATCGACGCAAACTACGTTATAGTCGGAGCTTGACAGCACTTCGGTAGAAGGATCGTTCAGCACAATCTTGAACACCTTTTCGATATTACTCTGCGCAGAAGCCGCAAACGTCTGCACTAAGAATATTGCCATTATTAAAATCTGTCTCATACGTAATATATTTACAGGGTTGTTTGTTATGTTTTCTTTATTATGGGTTATTGCTGTATGCTGTTGCCCGTGACTTCCGGCTCGTACTCCTCAGCCTCAGCGTCGTCAGCCTCGAACAGTTCCATAGCCTGAAGCTCGAGCTGATTGATTGCTGCCGACTGGTTGGCATTTATAGCATGAAGCAGGATGTCGGCTTGGCGCACAGCCTCCTCTATATCGGTGGAGTCGGCACGTGTGGATGCGTTCCTGTCAGCCTCAGCCACATACACCTTTGGCGGACGCGGCTGCCAGTAAGGGCGAACAGACTTGTGCAAGCGCCGTTTATCGAGCTGCGGCTTCACGCTGTCTGCGAGAATACGCTGCGGCTGTTCGGCAGATATGCTGTCGGCGATAGAATCGGCAGGCACAAGGCGAGCTGCTTGCTGAGCCAACGGCGCACCCGACGACTGACCAGGCGGCGTATTGTCAGGAAGCAGTGCCGAAACAGCAAACACAAGCACAGCAACGGCAGCAGCCGATGCCACCCAAAGCAGAGTGTTGCGCAGCGTGAAGCGCTGCACAGCCGGAGCTGCAGCCTCATTCTGCAGGTCTTTCTCAGCCTTTTCTGGAGCGAACATGCAGAACATCTCTCTATATGCGCTCCAATCGGCAGCAGATATAGCGTCAGGTCGGTCGGCGTCGGTAGCCGTGCAGAAGAACTCCGTCAATGCGGTCTCCTCCTCAACGGTAGTGGCGCCGTCCATGTAGCGCTTCAGAAGTGATATTATTTGTCGGTCTGTCATGTTCTGTTCCTTTCCTTTATCTGATTGAATAGTTTTCGTCGTGCCGAGGAGAGCATCGTCGCTACAGAATCCTTGCTGATGCCTAATATGGCGGCAATCTGCTCATTGGTGCGGCGCTCGGTCTGACGCAGTCGCATCACCTGCATCTCGCGCGGCGGCAACTGCTCTATGCGCTGGTGCAGCCATTGCTCGTCCTCTTTCCATTCGAGCTGACTCTCTGGAGTATTGTTGTCCGACTCCTGCTGCAGAAGCCAGGACGTGTGCGCTTCGTCGCCGCTGATGCTTGTCGGGCGCCGCCGTCGCAACATGTCGATAGCCACATTGCGAGCTATGACAGCCGCAAGGCGAGCGGCATGGGCTGTGTCGCGGAGAGAGTCGTGCACAGCCCAAAGCCTAAGCATCGCGTCGCTTGCCGCATCGTCCGCATCATCGGCACGCGCAAGATAGCGGCGGGCATAGCCTTGAGCTATGTTGCGCAGTTGTGGCGACATCTGTTCAAACTGTATTTGGTTCACGGTAGTCGGGTATTCATTAGCTTTATTCTATTTTTACACGCATAAGTGCTGGAGCGGCACGCATTACGGACGGGCGATGATGACGCCGTCGGGAGAGTCCGGTCTGCGCGAATTGTAAGTATTGCCTGTTACGTTCACATTACTGCCCATGTTGAGCAGTTTATCGTACTTCAACATACTGTCGTTTATCTTGCCCGAACCTAAGACATACTTTTTATAGTTGCCGGCTTCACCCAAAACAGAGATGCGACCGGAGCCGGTAAGCGTACAATTAAGATTGGCAGCCTTGCTTGTCCGACAGTTGATTGTGCCCGAACCAGCCATCGTCAGTCCTACATAATCAGCCTTCACATCGTCGACAAGGATAGTGCCCGAGCCAGCGTTGTTGAAGTTGGCATGGCTGGCTACTACCTGGCTCACGGCAATCTTGCCCGAACCAGCCTGATTGAACGTGACAGCCGTCGACTTCATCTTGCCAACAACAATCTGTCCGCTGCCACTCATATTGAACACGCTCACGTCCGGCGCCTTTACGTGCACAACAACACTGCGTCTGTCCGACGAATCGGAAGTTTCGACATACACATTGCCAATGACCTTGCCGTACTTTGAGATGTTCAGATCCGAACCATTGCTCCCTACGCGTATCCGGTCGAATGCTGCAGCGTCGCCCACAAGGCTCACTTCATACGTACTGCCCTGCTCGTACACTACCTTAAGCGAACCAACAACGTTTATCACGCTGAAAGGTTTCACGCTAAGTTTCTTCTCGCTCTTCTCTGTTGCATACAACGACGTCGTAAGCACGAACATCGCAGCCGTCAACATCAAAACAAACTTTCTCATAAGATTATCTCCTATCTATTTAAGTTGCACATTCTATATATGTATAGGAAAGCACTGAAAGAAGACCTCAGCGCCCTGCCCTCTCTATAAACAATAACGCAAGAAAGGGAAATTCTAAAGATGCGGACGCCGCATTTAACACATATTTAACATGTTTCAAATTAATAAAGCGTAATTTGAACCGAACAAGCGATGCTTTGCTTTGTGACTATCAATAAAATATCGTAACTTTGTAAGCAACAATATATCAACTTGTTTTTATCCTAAGACTCACATACAACTATGAAATCGTTAAAAGAATTATACAGAATAGGCAAAGGCCCGTCGAGCAGTCACACAATGGGACCGCAGAAGGCTGCACAGACCTTCGCTGCGCACAACAAGGACGCGAAATCGTTCGAGGTGACACTATACGGCAGCCTGGCAGCAACGGGCAGAGGTCACATGACAGACGTAGCAATCGACGAAGTGCTGCGCCCCATCGCTCCGCTGAGCATCGTGTGGCAGCCTAAGGTGTTCCTGCCCTATCACCCGAACGGCATGAAATTCGTAGCGTTCGACGCCGAAGGCAACTGCATGAACGAGTGGATATGCTACAGCGTAGGCGGCGGCGCACTGTCGGAAGGCGAGAAGAGTCGCTGGTTCAACAACAAGCGCGAGGTGTATCAGAAGAACACGCTGCACGAGATACAGCAGTGGTGCGAGAATCACGGACGCGGCTACTGGGAGTACGTTGACGAGTGCGAGGACGAGGACATCTGGGAGTATCTGATGGAGGTTTGGCGCGCCATGCAGGAGTCTGTAGAACGCGGCATCGACCACGAAGGCGCACTGCCTGGTCCGCTAAAGTTGCCGCGCAAGGGCCCTATCTACTACGTTAAGGCGAGCGGCTACAAGCAGTCGCTGCAGTCGCGCGCACTGGTTTACGCCTATGCCCTCTCAGTGAGCGAGGAGAACGCATCGGGCGGCACCATCGTCACAGCCCCAACCTGCGGTTCGTGCGGCGTATTGCCCGCCGTACTCTACCATCTTGCAAAAGGACATAAGTTCAGCGACACACGCATTCTGCACGCTCTCGCTACAGCCGGCATCTTCGGCAACGTAGTGAAGCAAAACGCATCTATCTCGGGCGCCGATGTGGGCTGTCAGGGCGAGGTGGGCGTAGCGTGCGCCATGGCTTCAGCCGCAGCCTGCCAGCTGTTCGGCGGCAGTCCGTCGCAGATAGAATATGCAGCCGAAATGGGATTGGAGCACCACCTCGGCATGACATGCGACCCGGTGTGCGGACTGGTTCAGATTCCGTGTATCGAGCGCAACGCCTTCGCCGCAACTCGCGCTCTCGACGCCAACCTCTATGCTTCGTTCTCAGACGGAACGCACAGTGTGTCGTTCGACCGCGTGGTGAAGGTGATGAAGCAGACAGGTCACGACCTGCCGTCGCTCTATAAGGAGACGAGTACGGGCGGACTGGCGCAGGCTTACGAGCAACACATGCGTAAGATTGCGCAGGAAGAAACTTCGAGCGAAGAGAATATCGGTAAGTTCGGATACAATTAAGCAGTTCCTGTTGAGAACTGCTTAAGTTGAGAGTTGAGAGTTGAGAATTGAGAGTTGAAAGTTGAAAGTTGAAAGTTGAAAGTTGAAAGTTATGATATGCTTTATTGCTAACGCTTAAACCATAGTTTTACAATGGTAATCATAACTCTCAACTTTCAACTCTCAATTCTCAACTGAATAAAACTCTCAACTTTCAACTCTCAATTCTCAACTGAATAAACTCTCAATTCTCAATTATAACAATCTGTGGCGTGCGAAGCGCCGGCTTCAGCTCGCCACCTATATAATACACGCCGAGCGGTGTAGGCACAGCCTGAGCACCGGCGCGTGCAAGAGCCTGATTTACGAACGTAGTAGTGAGCCATTGCCCTGCGACAGCATCAAAGACATAAAGATTGCCGCTGAATTTATACCAGTCGATTGGCTGCTTGAGGTAATCGTCCTTCTTAACACATTCGTATCTACCGCTTATCGCATCGAGGAATATCGTGCGGTTGACGCCGCCTGTGGCGTACAAGTGGTCGCCATCAGCCCACGCTATGCCACCCGAAAGCGTCATCTCCTCGCCATTCGCAGAGCACGGAGCGGACAAAGCGCCCCACTCTTTCGCATTCACGTCGTACACATAACCATCAGTATGCACCTTGCTTTGCTCGCCGTCGGCATAGAAGCCGCCCCAAACGTACAACTTGTCGTTATACGCTGCGGCTACGGGCTGCACACGAGGCGCGCCTGGGATGCGAAGATTGGCAGAAGAAACCGTGCTTGCGCCGAGTTTATAACGCAGAACATCAGCAGACGGCTTGCCGTTCTGATTGCCGCCGACAACAAAGATGTCGTTTCCGACAAGCGCCACCGCCATATTATCCGCCGTAGCCGGCAGGTCGGCGAGTCGATTTATTAAGACATCTGTGCCGACAGAGTTAAGACGAACGCTATAAACCGCAGCAAGAGCGTGGTCTGTGTTGTTTCCGCCAAGGAACAGCAGACTGTCTCCGCAGGTAACCGTAGCACCATACGCAGCCGCTTCGGGCAGAAAACCCACCAAGCGCCATTGCAGCGTCGCACGGTCCATGCGTGCGGCATACACACCGGCGTAATATTTCTTCGGTTTGCCAGCTTCGGGGAAGTTGCAGCCACCAGCCACAACGAGATAGTCGCCAATCTGACCGGCATAACATGCCGAGACACCGAGCGAATAACCGGGCTCAGCAGCCGGAAAGCCAGCAACGCTACGCACATGCTGAGCAGAAAGAGACAATGCGGCAGAAAGAAAAAGGAATAAGGATAGAAATCGGGTCATAATAGCAATAAAAATTAAGAGGGTGTCAAAACTCGGTTAATGCGGGCTGAAAGCCCAACAATCACATAGCCCAGGGCAACGCCCTGGGTATTGAGTGTATATATTGAGTAATGCGCCCTGTAAGGGCAATACCCTAATAATTAGGCTTTTGCCCTTACAGGGCGTGGGGTTAGTGTGGCGCATATTTACCCAGGGCGCTGCCCTGGGCTATGTGCTTCTGCCCCTTCGGGGCGTACTGCTTGCGAGTTTTGACACCCTCCCATGCTTATGCTTCGAGCTTTTTCAGAATCTCCTGACAAAGCATGTAGCCCTTTATCATCATACGCGGAATGTGGAACGGACCCTTATAGAGGTTGCCCTTAGCCGGCTGCGCCACTGTTCCGTCGCGATGCAGGTAGCCGTACCACTCGCCGTACTCAGCGTCGGGGAAGTGAGCGTAAGTCCACTCGCTGATGCGCTCGTGACGATAGAGATATTTTTCGTCGCCGGTTCCGAGATAAGCGTAGAGCGAAGCGATGATAGTCTCGCACTGCGGCCACCAGAACTTCATGTCCTGCGAGTAGTCCTGTGGCGGCAGGTTCTTGCAGTCGCGGAAGTTGATGATGCCGCCGTACTGCTTGTCCCATCCCCAGTCCCACGACCAGTCGAACACCTGCAGAGCCATGTCGAGCATCGGCTTATCCCAGCCGCGCAGCTTAGCCTCCTCCATAATAAACCATGAAGTCTCGATGCAGTGGCCCGGGTTGATAGTGCGAGTCATGTTGGTGTCGATGAACTCGCCGTTCTCGCCTACCGTCTCGAGCAAGCACTTGAACTCCGGATGGATGAAGTACTTCCTCAGTTTCTCAATCGACTCGTCAATCTGCTGTGTGAGCTTCGGATCGTCTACAACCTTGCGGATGCAAGAGCCTACGTTGATGAGAATCATGACGATGCTGTGGCCCTGCAGCTTCACGTCAGCCTCAAACTTAGCGGGCAGGAAGCCCGGTGTAGCGAGGAAGCGCTGTGTGTCTTCGAACACCTGTATGGCGCGCTTAGCCCAATGCTGGTCGCCAGTAGCGAGAGCGTACTCAGACATCGCGATTGCGGCGAATGTCTCCGAGAACACATAGCGGCGCTTGCGCAGCGGCTTGCCCTCAGCTGTTACAGAGAAGTACATGTGACCCTGCTCGTCGAAGCAGTGCTTTTCGATGAACTCGAGTGTAGACTTGGCAGCGTCGAGCCACTCCTGATTCTTCTCTACATTATTATAAGCAAACGAGCAGATGAAGGCGAAACGGCCCTGAAACCACACCGACTTTGTTGTGTCCATCAGCGATCCGTCGCGGTCTACGCAAGTATAGACGCCGCCATTCTCGCGGTCCAAGCCGTACTTCATCCAGAACGGCATGATATTCTCGGTCAGGTCTTTCTTGTAAGACTCAGCCCAAGACTTGATATATTCCTTTACGTTCATTTCTTATGGTTGTGATGTTGTGATGTTGTGATGTTGATGGGTTGACATTAGAACTGGTTAGCACGCTCGAAGAATCCGATCTCTTCAAGTTCCTTCTTCATCTGAGCCTCTTCCTCGTCAGTCATGTTGCGGAACGGCACACGATTCGGTCCGAGGTCGAATCCGAGGAGCTTCATGATGCGCTTTCCACCCACGATGTTACCGCGGAAGTGGCAGATGACGTTGATAACCTCCTGTGAGAAGTTCTGCTTCTCACGAGCTGTCTCGAGGTCGCCGCGGTTCCATGCGTCGATGATGCCTACGAGCTCACGACCGTTGTAGTTGGTTGTGCCGCCGATGCCCCCGCGAGCGCCACCCTGAGCGAGGCTCGGGAGGATGGTCTCGTCCTGTCCGTGAAGCATATCAAACTTGCCGCCGCCGTAGAGACGACACTGGTTGTACTCGTAGAGCGCCTCGTAAGTATACTTGATGCCTGCGAAGTTCTTGATGCGTCCATCGACAGCCTTCAAGAGGTCTACCATCGGCAGGAATGCGCCGTTGAACGCAGGGATATGATAGTAGTAGAACGGCAACTCAGGAGCAGCGTTTGCGATAGTCTCGCAATACTCCACGAGTTCCTCGATGCGACCAATCTTCGGGAACGGAGGTGCCATCGAGCCGATGCCCCATGCACCGATCTTCTGAGCGTGCTCAGCAAGGCGCACACTCTCGCGCAGGCAGCAGCTGCCTACATGCACAATAACCTTGAAGCCTTCGGGAGCCACACTCACCCAACGCTCAGCAAGCTGCATACGCTCTTCGGTTGTGAGCATATATCCCTCGCCAGACGATCCGTTGATGAACACGCCCTTCAAGCCATTCTTCTGCAACATCTTTGCATAAGCCTCGATTGGTTCGAGATTAACGTCACCATTTGCATAGAACGGTGTAAACGGTGCGTCAATAAGTCCTACGATTTTTTCCATAGTCTTGTTTATTTTAATTGGTTATTAATTTATTGTTTTCAATTGCGGGATGAAAAGTAATGAAAGAACTGGGAGAATTAAGATAGAGCAGAGTCATCTCACCACCTCAACATCTCACCACTTCAACATCTATTCCACATTATCCGATGTCGGGCGCAGACAAGCCAGCTGCAACACGAGTGCCACGATGACTATGCCGCCGAGCACCGCAAAGCCCATGCCCAGATTGCCGCCGTCGGTCCACTTGCCGAGCAGGTGAGTAACGGCAGCGCCTGCGAACACGCCCACCATGTTCATGATGCCGTAAGCCGTAGCGCGATACTTAGCCGAGATAATCTGACAGAGTATCGGCATGTTGTTGGCGTCGAACATGCCGAAGCCGATGCCAAAGAGCATTCCGGCTCCCACTACAGCCACAACGCTATGACCGAAGCCGAGCAGGATGAGCGCCGGTATCGTCATGCCCAAGCCGATAGCGCTGGTATAGATACGTCCGCGTATGTTGCGCAGCACCCACTTGTCTGACATTACGCCGCCGAGCAGCACGCCCACGAACGACGAAGCCGCGATAGTGATGGTAGACATCGGACCAGCCTCCGCCATATCCAGACCGAGGTTCTCGGCGAAGAGCGTAGGCAGCCAGTTCTTGGTAGCCCATCCCGGCAGACTCGGCACGGCGAAGTAGATGAGTATCACCCAGAACGCCCATGTAGAAAGCACGACGCTGAGTCCGCGCAATACGCTCTCCTTCTTCATCTGCGTTGCGGGGTCGGGCGAAGCGGCTACAGCCTCAACTGCCTTCGGTTTGTCGTGCAGCAGCAGTGCGAGCACCACCGAGTAGGCAATGCCGATGATGCCAAACCAGTGGAATGTGCTATGCCATGAGAACGTAGCGGCGATGGTAGCGCCGAATCCGCCCACAGCCTGACCGACGTACAGACCGGTCATGTGTATGCCGATAGCCAGCGAGCGCGATTTGCCCTCATGCCAGTCGGCGATGAGCGACAGAGCCGAAGGTATGTACAGCGCCTCGCTCACACCCATCAGCGCACGCAGACAGTAGAGCTGCGTGAAGTCGGTAGCGTAGCCCATGAGATAAGTTACGGCTGACCATACGAACAGACTGCCCACAACGAGCTTCTTGCGGCTCACGCGGTCGGCAACCACGCCTGCGAACGGACTTACGATGCCGTATATCCAGAGGAACACAGCCATGAGAGCGCCGAAAGCCTCAGCCTTCTGCAGTTCAACGATGTCGAGTTTCATTGCGCCCTGCATGGTAGAGAGCATCTGTCGGTCCATATAGTTGAGCAGTGCCACCACCCAAAGCAGCGCCACTACCAGCCACGGATAAAACTTTTTGGTTTTCATTTTTTGATAGAGATTGTTTTTAGTTGTTTGTTTGCATAGTTTACCCCAGTTCGGGATAACCGAGTGTCTTATACAATATAAATGCAGCGTGAATA
>OMCE01001120.1_pt1 | contig 11378 bp, 10 predicted proteins | sample 1644981 | NCBI WGS metagenome assembly OMCE01 (sample SAMEA103958151, study PRJEB25191) | human gut metagenome | reverse complement strand
ACATCTTCAGTTAAAAAAAAGAGTGTAAAAGGTATTAAAGAGATACAATATACAGAATTAAAGAAACTCATGAAAGAAGATGTTTCTTTCATGCTTTATCTAGGTCGTCCTGATTGTGGAGACTGTCAGGCCTTTAAACCTATCCTTGAAGACTATCTTAATAAGCATCCAAATGAAGGTGTTTATTACCTCAATATCAAAGCATATCGTGATGCATCACTCAAAAAAGATGCCACAAAAGAAGAAAAAGAGTTCTATAAGAATCTCTATAAAACATTTGATTTTAATTGGACACCCACATTAGAAGTCATCTCAAAGGGTTCTGTACAAAGTAAATATCAGTATCTTGATGAAGACTATTATGCGATTAAGGATCGTAGTCAACAAATCAAAAAGAAAAAAGAATTCATTAAAGAATTCAAAGTATTTATGAATCATTATTTTAAGGAGTAATAACTATGAAATGTCCACATTGTCATAAAGATATCAGACCCACAGATCACTTCTGTCCACATTGCGGTTATGATTTAAGAAGAAATCCACCTAGAAGTACGACTATTCTAGGTCGCATGATGAAAGGTTATTTAGTCATCATGTTACTGACTATTGCGCTTCCTATGGCTATTGTATTCTATAGTCAGTTCTTTACAGGAAAGTCAATTACATCTAATTTCCAGCAGTCAAAACTTTATGAGTTAGGTGAATTAAAGAAATCAGAAGGAGAAGAAGTCTATCACTTTGATTCTTCTAGCGCATTTAAGAAGAAATTTTCTAATGCTGAAACATTCATCAAACCTGCTCAGTCTTATAAGAAATCATTAGAAAAACAGTATGGTAAGACATTTACTGCTACTTATGATTATTCTGTTTATTCCAACAATGATCTCTATACAGCTATTACATGTAAGACATCTTTGAATGATGATACAACTCTTGTGATTAAACGTACTTATAATCGTTCAAAGACAGATTCTATCAAAACTACAATCACAAAAGATAACTGTAAAACATTCAAAGATCTTCTTCAGGAAGACAACAAAGAATTAATCACATCAGTGATTGATCAGCCTACATACAATAAGTTGATGAAAGCTTTCCACAATAAACAAGAAGAATTTGAAACAAATAAAAAATCCTTAGGCCATTATGGCTTAGGTGCTTATATCAATGATAGTCAAGTATCTCTTGTAGTTTACCCGGGAAATAAGTACCAATCACAATTTAAAGCACAAACAGAAGGAAACCATTCTCTTGCTCGTTAACGAGTATTCCTCAGGGAAGTATGCATAATGCATGCTTCCCTTTTTTTAACTCCAATTACAGTCATTGTACTGTTTTATATAGATTCTCTCATGACATATATATGTCTTTTTTTATTTAGTGGAAAGGGAAACAAGATGAATATTGTAAGAAGAATAGGTGCTGTTCTATTATCATTGCTTATGATAGTAGGGATCACTACACAAAGTGTCAGTGCAGCATCCTATAAAATGGAATGGCATGGTAAATCTACTGCATATGGCAGTACTGTAGGTAATTTCACAATTGATGGAAGAAGAGCCTGGTGTATTGAACATAAGAAGACAACTCCATCGAATCAAACAATGTCCGGTGATTTTTATACAAGCACAGAACCTAAATATGCGAACATACGTAAGATTATGTATTATGGATGGTTTGGTTATCAGACATGGGATGGTATGAATGGATTAAATGATGATGAAAAGAATGTCATTATGTCCATGGCACTCTCTCATGCTTATTCTAATACAACACTTAAAAAAGGTAAGATTGCTGATTTCTATAATTATGCGACTTCTAAACCTGATCCTTTGAATCAGAATAATCTTTTGTTTAGTAAGAATGATTTAAGTACTTACTATGATCAAAATGCGAGAGTACAGAAATCAGAATCAGTCAGACTCAATGGTCCTAATGGATATCATATTACTATTAGTACTGGTACAGATAAAGCAAAGGTAGTCAATGAAACAAGAAACCAGTCTGGTGAAACAGTAGATATCTATGGTGGAGATACAATGCATTATGAAGCAGATGCGACTTATACAGGACCAGTCTATTCTGGTTATAAGTCAGGAGGTTTCACTTTTGCGCCATTAATTATTCATAATGGCAACGATAAATACCAGCATATTAGTACTTGGTATACAATTCCTCCAGAAGTTACTACATTTGCGAATGCACAGTTCCAGGCAGTGATTGGAAGATTAAAGCTTAGAAAGACAGATGTAGGTGGAAAACTATTAGATGGTGCCATATTCCATGTGACTGGTAATAATTTCGATCAGGATGTGACAGTCACAAATGGTGAAATAGTACTTGATAACTTATTAGTAGGTGAATATACCATTACTGAAAAGAATGCTCCTCATGGATATTTAGTGAATACAGCGACATTCAGCACAACAGTTAAACCAGGAGAAACATCAGAAGTCACTATTACTGATGAAGCCCCTACAGGACAAATTCTTATAAAGAAATCTGATGCAGATGGACTTGTACAAGGTGAAGCGTCATTAGAAGGTGCTGAATATACAGTATATAACTCAGAAAATAAAGAAGTAGGTAAGATCATGACTGATAAGACAGGTCGTGGTCAATTAAGTAATCTTGTATTAGGTATTTATACAGTAAAAGAAACAAAAGCACCTGTAGGTTATAACTTAGCTCCTCAAACTTATACAGTAGAACTTACTTACAAGGATCAGACAACTTCCATTGTATGGAATCATGTCGAATCTCAAGATAAAGTAAAAGTAGGACAAATTGAAATACTAAAGAGTGACACAAACAATCAGCCATTAAAGGGTGGAGAATTTGGTATCTATGCGAATAATGATATGTATATCGGTCATACCCTTTATAAGAAAGGTCAGCTTGTGATGTCTATTAAGACAAATGACAAAGGTATCGCAAAATCTGGTAATTTACCATATGGTTCATATTATGTAAAAGAATTATCTGCACCAGATCAAGAAGATGGTAATAAAGAAAACTTTGTCTTATCTGATGAAACACAATATGTTAAGATCACTGGCGATAAGCTGTTCTCTATGACTTTTGTAGATACAACTGTTACTGCATCTAAGAGAGATATTGCAGGCACAGATGAAATCAAAGGTGCAAAGATGCAGGTCACAGATATGAATGGAAAGATTATTGATACATGGACTTCTACCAATAAGCCTCATTCAATCAAAGGATTAACTGAAGGACATAATTATATCTTAACTGAAATCACAGCACCTAATGGTTTTGTGAAAGCTGAATCTATCAAGTTTACTGTATCTAAAGAAAAGAAGAATCAAGCAGTTATAATGAAAGATAAACAGGTTAAGATTTCTAAGACAGATTTAACTGGTAAGAAGGAAGTAGTAGGTGCTCATCTAGAAGTAAGAGATGAATTGAATAAAGTTGTAGATTCATGGACTTCTAGTGAAGAAGCACATTATGTAAGTGGACTTGAAGAAGGAAAGAAATATACACTTATTGAAACAACAGCCCCAGATGGTTATATTAAGGCTGAATCTATCACATTCACTGTATCTAATGAGAAGAAGAATGAAGCATATGTAATGAAGGATGGACAGATCACTGTTTCAAAAACTACAATTACAGGTAAAGAAGAATTAGAAGGCGCACAACTAGAAGTAAGAGATGAATCAAATAATGTAGTAGATTCATGGACTTCTACTCATGTCCCTCATTATGTCAGTGGACTAAAAGAAGGGCAGACTTATACACTTATTGAAACAACAGCTCCTGATGGTTATGCGAAAGCAGAATCTATCACATTTACAGTGTCTAATGAGAACGAAACAGTAGTCATGAAGGATGCTGAAATTACTATTAATAAGGTAGATGAAGAAACAGAAGAACCTGTATTAGATGCCCAGTTCTCTGTATTTGACAAGGAAGGAAATCTCATTGATCAATGGATCACTGATGGTAAAGCCCATGCAGTGAGTCATCTAGAAGCAGGTAAAGAATATATTCTTAAGGAAACAAAGACACCTAGAGGATATCAAACAGTAACAGATACTACATTCACTGTTTCTGGGGAAGAAGATCTATCTTTAGAAATCAAAGAAAAGCCAATATTAGTGAATATCCAGGTGAATAAGGTGGATGCAAAGACAAAACAATTAATCAATGATAAAGACTTTGAATTCACACTTTACAAAGACCCTGATTGTATTTATAGTATGGCTGCTGCCTCATCAAAAGATGGTAGCGCAACATTTAAAGATTTAAGATATGGTACATACTATATCAAAGAAACAAAAGCACCATTTGGCTACCACTTATCTACAGAAGTCAAGAAGGTTGTCATTGATGAAAATGTGAAGGGTGATACATATACATTTGATTATGAGAATACACCAATAGAAATCATTCAAACAGGTGATCCAACAAATCTATTAATGATAATTGGTTTAGGTTTAGTCTCAATGATTTCTATTATTTTCATTCTTATTAAGAAAGAAAGCTAATATTTAGGACTGGAGAAATCTCTCTCCAGTCTTTTTCTATTAATATGACTTTTTTTATTGAGACCTTCCTATATAATGGGAAATTAAGGAGGGTGGAACTATGAAAATGGTATTTTGTGATATAGATGGAACTCTTTATCGTGATAATGAACAGATCTCGCCTTTAAACAAAGAAGCCTTAACACGTTTTCATGATGCAGGCGGTCAAGTTGTTTATTGTACAGGACGCCATATATTAGAAATGAATAAAATCCTTGAGCAGGATGGTTATCCTTTTGATTATCTTGTCTTAAACAATGGTGGGGCAATCCTTGATTCCAATAAAGAAACTCTCTATGAGAAACATATAGAACAATCAATTGGACTTAATATTCTACAATGGGGAGTAGATGCCAATATGTTTGTGCATATGTGTGATGGAAAGAATAGTTATGGTTGTTTTAATCATCAATCTTTTGCACATAGTGATATGGGAAATATACCTATTCCTGACGACTATATGACATTAATGAAGAAAAGTCCTTCATTTCAAATCATTAGCTTAAATCAGGAAGATAATCAGACTGATCAAATTAATATCATTAAGAAAAGAATTGAAGACAAATATGGTGATGATGTTGAATGTCATCCTAATCTTCATTTCCTAGATATTGTTCCTAACAACTGTTCTAAGGGGAGTGGTGTAACCTATCTCAAAGACAAAACAAATGCGATAACCTATACAATAGGTGATTCATGGAATGACCTTTCAATGATTGAAGCAGGAGATCATGGTTGTACATTTAATTATGCACATGATGATATTCAAGAAAAAGCAGATCATATTTATAGTTATGTCTATGAAATGATTGATGATATATTAGGGGGTAAAATATAATGAGCTGGAGAAACAATTTAAGAGATGTAGAACCTTATGTGGCTGGGGAACAGCCTAAGATGTCTAATCTTATCAAACTAAATACAAATGAAAATCCATATGAACCAGGAGAAAAAGTCAAAGAAGCAATTCAATCTTTTGATCCATTTAAACTAAGACTTTATCCTGATGCAGATGCATCAAAGCTTAAACATTTAATTGCAGAGTATCATGGATTAGAAGATAATCAGGTCTTTTTAGGTAACGGAAGTGATGAAGTTCTTGCCTTAACATTCTTAACATGCTTTAACGGACAGAATCCTATTCTTTTCCCAGATATTACTTATTCTTTCTATCCTGTTTATTGTGAATTGTTTAACATTGATTATAAGACAGTGGCACTTGATGATGCATTTAAGATTAAGAAAGAAGATTATTTTAATAAGAATGGTGGAATTATCTTCCCTAATCCAAATGCGCCAACAGGTGAACTTATGTCTGTAGATGATATCGAAGATATTATCAAACATAATCCTGAGAGTGTTGTTGTGATTGATGAAGCCTATATTGATTTTGGTGGAGAAACAGTCATACCACTCTTAAAGAAATATGATAACTTACTTGTGATTCATACATTCTCTAAATTCCGTTCACTTGCAGGTAGTAGACTTGGTGTAGCTTTAGGTAATAAAGAGCTTGTATCACATTTATATGATGTAAAGAATTCATTTAACTCATATCCAATTGATGCACTCGCTCAGGTGATTGGTGAAGCGTCTATTAAAGACAGTGAAGTGATTAAAGAACATGCGAAAAAGATTATCGCAACACGTGAACGTACTAAAAAAGCTCTTAAAGAAATGGGCTTTACTATGACTGACAGTTATTCTAATTTCATCTTTATTCATCATGATGATTATGATGCAGAATATATCTTTAAAGAGTTAAGAAAGAAACATATTATTGTAAGATATTTCAATGCCCCACGTATTAATCAATACTTACGTGTCACTATTGGAAATGATGAAGAAATGGATGCATTCCTAGAAGCTGTCAAAGAAATTATTCAAGCATCTTAAACACATAAGGAAACAATTAATGATATGATAAGTACAGATAACGTACTTCTATTTGATCTAGATGGAACAGTACTTAATACCGATGAATTGATCTTCCAATCATTCAGATATACTTTTAAAAAGCTTCTTCCTGATTACACATTATCAGAAGAAGAGCTTCTCTCATTCTTAGGACCACCTCTAAGAGATTCATTTGCACGTTTCTTTTCAGGTGATCAGGTAGATGAAGCAGTACAAATCTATCGTGCTTATAATCATGAGAAGCATAATGATTATGTTACTCTATACCCTCATGAAACAGAAGTATTAAAAAAACTTCATGAGAAAGGAATAAGAATGGCTATTGTGACTACTAAATTCAAGGATGCAGCTATATATGGATTAAAGTGTGCACACTTGGATCAGTATTTTGAAGTAGTCATTGGAAGTGATGAAGTCACACATGGGAAACCTCATCCAGAAGCAGTATTGACTGCAATGAAGAAAATGAATGTGAATAAAGGTTATATGATTGGCGATAATGTGACTGATATTCAAGCAGGTAAGAATGCTGGTATTAAGACTATAGGAGTCACTTGGTCTTTAAAAGGCACAGAGGGACTTCTTGATGAACATCCAGATTATATGATGGAGTCATATGATGACTTATATGATTATCTAGAAAGGATGTAATTATGAAAGATATTATAATTATTGGTGGTGGGCCAGCAGGACTCACTGCTGCACTTTATGCAAGTCGTGCAGGTGCTGATGTCACTATTATTGAATCAGGTGCACCAGGTGGCAAACTAAACTTAACAGCTCACATCGAAAACTATCCAGGAATAAAAGAGATGATGGGTCCTCAGCTTGCATATGATATGTATGAACAGGCTCTTAACTTCGGTGCCCAGTTAAAGATGACAGAAGTGAAATCTATTGTAGATGAAGGTGACTATAAGAAGGTTATTACTTCTAAAGAAGAACTAGAAGCTCGCATAGTGATCATTGCGACAGGAACTAAAGAAAGAAAAATGGGACTACATTTAGAAGATGAAATGACAGGTAAAGGTATTTCTTATTGTGCTGTTTGTGATGGTCCATTCTTTAGAGGAAAAGAAGTTGCTGTCATTGGTGGAGGCAATAGTGCGATTGAAGAATCAATCTATCTTGCTGGTATTACAGAAAAGGTTCATATTATTATGAGACGTGATGTTTTCCGTGCAGATGATTATCTAGTGAAGAAAGCACTGAATAATGAAAAGATTGAATTCCACTTCAAAAAGAAGCCACATGCCTTAATTGTAGAAGATGATACATTAAAAGGCTTAGAGCTAGAAGATAGTGTTACAAAAGAACTAGAAAATCTTTACGTACAGGGTATTTTCCCATTTATTGGTTTAGATCCTGTTACTGATTTTGTGAAGGATTTAGGCATCACAAATGAACAGGGTTATATTGATGTTGATGAACATATGGAAACAAAAATTCCTGGAATATTTGCGATTGGTGATGTCAGAACAAAGACATTAAGACAGGTTGTCACAGCTGCAAATGATGGTGCAATTGCTGGGCAATATGCTGCTAAGCTTGTTGAAGAGAACTAATGATAGTTCTCTTTTTGAATGCTTTATACCCTTATGATTGTATGTTATAATAGATGAGGTTGAGGAGGATATAAGTCTATGAAGAATGTAGAAGTTGTATTAGTTACTGGTATGTCAGGTGCAGGTAAATCTACTGCCATGGCTATATTTGAAAATATGGGATATTATTGCATCGATAACTATCCAGTTGCACTACTTGAACAGTTTGGAGATTATTTATTAAATGAAACTTTAGGTGGTAAGATTGCGATGGGAATCTATCTAGGAGATGCACTTCAGGCAATTCGTGAATTAACGAATATGGATTGGATCAATTTGACTGTTGTATTCTTAGATTGTGAAAATATGGAAATCTTAAAGCGTTATAAGCAGACAAGACGTTCTCATCCAATGATGATCATGAATAAAGCCAATACACTTTATGACTCTATTGAATTAGAACGCCAGGAATATGAACAGATTAAGACACAGGCTGATTTAATCATTGATACAACTCTATTAAAGCGTACAGCTTTACAAGATAGACTAGAAGCATCTTTCTATCATGAAACAGGAGAAGTATTCCGTGTTTCTTTTGTATCTTTTGGATATAAGTTTGGTATTCCTAAGGATGCTGATTTACTTCTTGATGTAAGATTCCTACCAAACCCTTTCTATATTCCTGAACTTAGAAATAAGACAGGAAATGATAAGGAAGTCTATGACTATGTTATGGAAAAACCTGAAACTCAGGAATTTATTAAAAGGACTTTGTCTTACTATGATTATTTATTGAAAGAATATGAAAAAGAAGGAAAAATGCAATTGATTGTCGGTATTGGCTGTACAGGTGGCCAGCACCGTTCTGTCACATTAACTAATTTCCTTGCAGACCATTATAAGAAATATTATAAAGTATATAAGTGGCATCGTGATGCTGACCACTAGAGGATGTGAAAAGAAATGTTGTCGTTTTCAAGAAAAGTAAAGGAAGAGATCGTATTTAATGAGTTTGATCATGACTGTTCAAAAGCGATTCTTTGTGCGTTATTAAAAACCAATGGAACACTGATGTTAGGACAGGGACTCTCTCTCCTAATCCGTACAGAAAACGCAAAAATAGCGTCAAAGATGCATAAACTTCTTAAAGAACTTTATGCACCTTCAATTGAATTTAAAGTAAAAAAGATGATGAAGCTTAAGAAGAACAATGTTTATCTTCTTAAGGTTTCTAAGGCAAGAGAAATACTAGAAGATCTTCATTTATTAGAAGGTCTAGGATTTACGATGTTACCTTCTGATGAGATTTTATATGATGATCGCACAAGAAGAGCTTATCTTGCAGGTATATTTCTTGCAAGTGGATCAGTCAATAACCCAGATACATCTAATTATCATTTAGAGATGAGTGTGCAGGATGAACCTCTTGCACAATATATTGAAGCTATGTTGAATAGCTATGGCTTAAATGCGCATGTGATCAAGAGACGTAATCGTTATGTTATCTATATGAAATCTGCAGAAAGAATAGGAGACTTCTTACGTGCTATAGGTGCCTCTACTTCTGTTATGGAATTTGAAACAACACGTATTGACCGTTCTATGGCTAATACTGTTAATAGATGGAATAATTGCGATATTGCGAATGAAATGAAGGCTATGACAGCGAGTGCAAAACAGATTGAAGATATTGCCTATGTGATTGATAAAGCAGGCATAGAGATTCTAGATTCTAAGACTGCGGATGTGGCACAGATTCGCTTAGAAAACCCAGAACTTACACTTAATGAACTAGCAGATGTGTATTTTAATAAGACAGGTCAGACAATTTCTAAATCTGGTCTTCACCATCGTTTTAAGAAGATCAAAGAAGAAGCTGCACGTCTTCGTCAGATGGAGGAAGAATAATGACTGTCACAGAAAGATTTGGAATGCGTATTAAGGAATTAAGAATGCAGCAGGGAATCTCTCAAGAAGAACTAGGATTTAGATGTCATCTTTCTAAGAATTATATTTCTGATGTAGAAAGAGGTACTAGAAATGTGAGTCTTAAAGCCATTGATCAATTCGCGAGAGGCTTAGGTATTACTCTTAAAGATCTTTTTAACTACTAATATGTGAAATTTTAGAAGATGTCTAAGGCATCTTCTATTTTTTGTCTGAAATTGGTATAATTTCTGTGAGTTCATCATTTGTTTACAATAGAAACATATAATGACGACACTTAAAGGAGAAAAAATATATGGATGCACTAATCTATTTTATAATTATATTTCTAGTTTTATCTGTATTCTTAAACATTATTGCTTATGCATGGCCTTTCTTATTGATCATGTTTATTGTTTATGAAATCTGGAAATATTTTAAACTAAAGAAAATCAGAAAGCAGTATGAAGAAGCACAAACACAATATTCATCTCAATCTCAGTCTTCATCACGTAATGATAATCCTGATATCATTGATGTAGAATATAAGGTTGTAGATGAAGAAAAGACTGGAGATGACAACTAAATGATTTGTCCTACATGTCATAAAGAAGTCCCAGAAGGGTCACATTTCTGTCCCTATTGTGGTACACCACTAGATGATAAATGTCCTCATTGTGGTCATCAGAACATTCCTCATGCGAAGTTCTGTTCTTATTGTGGAAAACCATTAGGACCTGCTTCAACATCACGTCGTCCTCAAGGGTCTTTTATTCCTACATCACGTATTTATCAAGAAGAAGAAAAAACATATGAACCGGAAAAGGTATCACGTAAGATTAACTGGAAAGTAGTTATTATATCAGTACTTGTCTTAATACTTGCGACTACCGGTGCACAGTATTATTTGAATCATTCTGATAATATTAAATGGGCAGATGGTAATTCGAGTACTTCAGAAGAAATGACTTCTGTAATTAAACTAAAGAAGACAACAGAAATTGAACAATATTCTAATTTATCTAATGATGGAATTGTCGCAGCTAATGATCACTATATCTTCATGTCTAATGCATCTAACAAATTAGTAAAATTAGATAAAGATATGAATGTCGTAAAGACATATGATATCAAGTATGCGACTTATTTAAATCTTGTCGGAGAAAAGCTTTATTATACAGATAAAAATCATCATATCTGTGTTCTTGATGCAAAGACAGAGAAGTCTGAAACACTACAGGATGTTTCAGCATTCTATATGACTTATCATGATAATAAGCTCTATTATCAGAATGATAGTGATAATGAAAGTTTATATGTTTATGATATTTTAAATAAAACATCTACTAAACTTTTGGATGAACATATCTACAATATGAACTTTAATGGAGATATCATCTATTTAACTGGTAAGAGTTCTATTATTTCTTATAATATG
>OMCE01001112.1_pt1 | contig 11414 bp, 10 predicted proteins | sample 1644981 | NCBI WGS metagenome assembly OMCE01 (sample SAMEA103958151, study PRJEB25191) | human gut metagenome | reverse complement strand
TGGCTGGCAGCGTAAAACTGCTTAGCCTTTATCTCAAATTTTAACGAACTATTGTCAATTAGTACAAACTTTCAATTCATATATATTTACGCGAAAGCGGTTGCACGAAGTCCCGAATGGGGCTGCATGCAACCGCTTTTCATTTAACAACAAGTACAATGTCGTTCTGCTTACGTTTGTACTGCGTAATGTTCTTTCGGCTGTTGTATTGTTGTTGGATGTTTTTTATTTTTATGTTTTCGACGCTCAGTACTTTAGTCCTGATAGTACACTCTCTTGACTCGGTTGCTGATACCAGTCAGCACTTCGTATGGAATAGTGTCAATAGTATCTGACAATACTGTCACGGGCAGTTCTTCACCGAAGATTATCACCTGGTCGCCTTCTTTGCAGTCGATGTCGGTCACGTCTATCATTGCCACATCCATGCAGATATTGCCTACATATTCAGCCTTCTTGCCGTTAACGAGGCAGTAGCAGTGGCGATTGCCTAAGTGGCGGTTCAGTCCGTCGGCATAACCAATAGGTATTGCTGCAATGCGTGAATCGCGTGTCAGTGTTCCACGACGGCTATAACCGATTGTTTCGTTTGCAGGAATGTCGTGTATCTGCAGTATTGTGGTCTTCAGCGTAGTCACGTTGTTGATCATCGAATTGTCGCGTGAGTCGTAGCCGTAGAGTCCAAGTCCGAGTCGGCACATGTCAAGCTGGCGTTCGGGGAAGTGCTCTATGCCTGCCGAATTGTCTATGTGGCGCAGTATCTTGTGCGGGAATGCGGCGCAGAGTTGCTTGCTGCCCTTCTCGAACAATTCAAACTGATGAGCTGAGAACTCGTCAAACGAGTCGCTGTCGCTGCCTACGAAGTGTGAGAATACAGAGCGTGGTATCAAAGCCGACTGATGTTGCAGACGGTCGATAAGCTCAGGCATATCTTTCAATGGGTCGAAACCGAGGCGGTGCATACCCGTATCGAGCTTGATGTGTACGGGGAAGTTGTTGATGCCGTTCTTCTGAGCCTCGCGCACAAGAGCGTCAAGCAGTCGGAACGAGTACACTTCTGGTTCAAGATCGTAGTCGAACATGGTCTTGAACGCCGACATTTCGGGGTTCATAATCATTATGTTCGATGTGATACCGTTCTTGCGCAGTGTCACGCCCTCATCTGCCACTGCCACAGCCAGATAATCTACGCGGTGGTCTTGCAGAGTCTTGGCTATCTCCACTGCACCGGCTCCGTAGGCATCTGCCTTTATCATGCACACGAGTTTGGTCTCGGGTTTCATGAACGAGCGGTAGAAGTTGAGGTTCTTGACAACGTTCGAGAGGTTCACTTCGAGAATAGTCTCGTGTACCTTCTGCACAAGCAGTTCGGTGATATTGTCAAATCCGAAGCGGCGTGCGCCCTTAATCAGAATCACCTCGTCGCGCAATGTCTCAAACACAGTGCTGTGGATGAACGATGTAACGTCATGGAAGAAGAACTTTTCGGGCACCTTTATAATGTCGGCATAATCCATAATCTGCGGACCGATACCTATAATCTTGTTCACACCACGCTGCACGCTGAGTTTCGACACCTCCTTGTAGAGTTGCTCAAGCGGTTCGCCCGTCTGGTATATGTCGCTCAGAATGAGTGTGCGCTTGCGTCCCTTATGGTCGGGGCGGCGGTTCATGAAGTCGAGAGCAATGTCGAGCGAGTTGATGTCAGAGTTGTACGAGTCGTTGATGAGCGTGCATCCGTGCTGTCCTTCTTTCACCTCCAGGCGCATAGCTATCGGTTCCAGATTCTTCATGCGCTCTGCCAGAAGCTCGCGCGAGAGTCCGAGGTGCAGTGCCACGACAGCAGTTGTTACAGAGTTGCGCACTGAAGCCTCATCGATGAACGGCAGATCGTATTCGCTTTCTTCACCATTATATATATAATGTATAGTAGATGTGAAGTCCTTCTTCTCCACTTTCTTTACGAAAAGAGCAGCCTTGGGGTCTTTCATTGACCATGCGAGGTTGTCGCCACGATAGTCGAAGCTCTTCACGACGTTGTCAACAAGAGTGTCGTCCTTGCAGTATACAATGGTCTTGGCATCGTGGAAGAGCAGAATTTTCTCACGACACTTCTCTTCAAGCGATTCGAAATTCTTCTGATGTGCATCACCGATGAATGTCAGTACGGCTATATCAGGCTGTATGATGTCGCGCAGTGCGAGCATCTCTCCCGGTTCGCTGATACCAGCCTCGAATATTCCCACCTGGCTCTGCTCGTTTAGGAGCCATACCGACAGAGGCACTCCAATCTGCGAGTTGTAGCTGCGTGGCGAGCGTGTCACGTTGATTTCGGGTGACAGGAGTTGGTAGAGCCATTCCTTAACAATGGTCTTGCCGTTTGAACCAGTGATTCCTACGATCGGAATGTTGTATTCGTCGCGGTGGCGTTCGGCAAGTCGTTGCAATGCTACAAGCGAGTTCTCCACACGCAGGAAGTTGGCGTCGGCATAGGTAGTGGCATAGTCCAATGGCACATGTTCCACCACGAAGTTGCGCACTCCGCGTCTGTAGAGGTCGGAAATATAATTATGACCGTCACCACGTCCCGACTTCAGGGCGAAGAACAATGTCTCCTCGGCGAAGCACAACGAGCGGCTGTCTGTTAGCAGAAACCCTATGTTGGCGTCGGCATTGCCGAAGCGATGGGCTCCTATGAGCGTTGTTACTTTTTCAATAGTATAAGTCATTTTCCGATAAATTGATATTATGTTGCAAACTTACAGATTTTCTCGCACATATAGGCAGATTATAGTAGTTTTTTTAGCAAAGAGTTGAACTATTCAACTACTGTATAGATATTGCAATAAAATAATTGATGTGTTTTCTTTGTCAATTCGCAAAATCATTAACATTTTCCTTGGAAGGATGTTATTGGTATTCGTAATCATATAGCTCATGGATATTTTGATATTGATGGCGATATGGTGTTTGATGTTGTAAAGAATGATTTGAATTCATCTGTCTCCTAATACGAATACGTATTCATCTGCCAATGATAACGTATTCATCTGCCAACGATAACGTATTCATCTGCCAACGATAACGTATTCATTATTCCGCTTTTAAAATGTTAATTATGACCTGTAAGATACATTTAATTATTGCTGTCTGGTAAAACTGATAATATGGCTCAGCCAGCATGGTATATAGCAAGTTCCATTTGGAAAATATTGCAATAAAATACTGAACAATAAAGCAATATAATGGTGCTAATTGTTTACCGGACAATAATAATAGAATATATTTCTGGAGAAAAACAGAAATAAAGTTTTTCCCAAATAATATAATACTGAATTTTAGCAAGTTCATAGATTTCAGAAGTTAAAGAAGTTTTTCACAAAGCTCAAGGAAGCTGCGCTCCCTTCAGTCGCTAGAAATTCTTGCTAAGGCAAGCGGCAAAGCCGAGCGATAGCCATTACTCTTTTTGCTGAATATTCAGCTGTAAGGCATACGGCTTTAAATTCTATAACTTCTATAACTTCTTTAACTTCTGAACTTGCGAAACTTGAATATAATATTTATAAAACAGCTGATGCATCTGCTTCGATAAACATTGAATCATCCATTTCGGCAAGCGACTTCTTCTTCTTGTTTTCTTTTGCACCAGCCTTGAGCAGGTTGCGGGCGGCAGTGATGATGCTTGCGCCACTGTCGGCGGTTGTTATTTTCAGTTTAGCGATTTTCTTTATGGTGTCGTTCATGCTTGTCTCTACGTCGCCAAATCGTATGCCGAAGTCCTGCACACGGTCGATTACGGTGTTGGCGGCATCAATCATGGCTTGCTGGTTTTTGAGCTGTCGCACCTGAGTCCACATCATTTCCAGCACGCGCAGGTTCATGTACATGGTTTGCGGACCAAGTATCATCACTCCTTCGTCGTAAGCCTCGCGCCACAGTGTACTGTCGTTGAGCAATGCGAGATTGAGCGCACCCTCTATAGGCACGTACATTATGGCGAAGTTGAGTTTGTTGTATCCGCTTGGCAGATACTTGGTATATTCCTTTTTTGCCAGTCGCTTCACCTGGGCTCTTACGCTTGCGATGTGCGACTTCAGATATTCGCTCTTCTCTGGTGTTCCGTCCTCGGCGTTCATGTATCGCTCGTAGTCGGTCAGCGACATTTTGGAGTCTACAACGACGTGGCGGTTGTTGGGGAAGTGTAGTATGAAGTCGGGTATCAGTCCCTTTCCGTCGTCGCCCTTAGCCGTCTTTCCTGCCTTGTCTTTAAGGGTCTCTTGTGTGTCAAACTGTTCGCCCTCCTTCAGTTCGAGGTCTTCGAGCAGCTGCTTCAGTTTCAACTCGCCGAAGTTGCCCTGCACCTTCACCTCGCCGGTTAGTGCACGGGTCAGTCGGTCGGCGGTCTCGCCTAATGCCACACTCTTCTGCATATTAATCTTAATGGTTTCGTCAAGACGGGTTAGAGCTTCGCTCTGCTGTTCCTTCGATTTGTCGAAAGCCTCCTGCATATCCTTCAGACTTTGTTGCAGAGGGTCAATAATCTTCGATACCTGCTCCTTGTTTCGCTCACCCAGTTCTTCCTGACGGCGCTTCAGAATTTCCTCCGACGTGGTCTGCATCTGCTCGCGAATGAGCTGGAGCTGATTGTCAACCTGCTCCTTGTTCATCTGTTTCAACGTCTCAATCTGCTTGTCGGCATTGTCCTTTGTTTGTGCAAGTTGCTTGTCGTGATAGTCCTTCAGCTCTGCAAGCTGCTTGTCGTACGCCTCCTTGAAGTCTGCCAGTTGCCGGTCGAACGATTCTTTCAGTTCGGCTTCTTTCTGTCTGTTGCGCTCAGTTTCGGTTTCGAGCGATGCTTTATAGTTGTCGGCATAAGCTTTCTGTACGTCGCGTTCGGATGTCAGCGTCTTGATTTGTTCGGTCTGGCTCTTGCTTCCCAACAGATATCCTACCGCTGCCATGACTACAGCAGCTATGCCTAAAATAATGTATACTATCATATATTATTGTAATGTGATTAGTCGTTTTGAGGTTATTTCTTCGTATTCTCTTTTCGTCTTGAAGCCATAAGATTCTGCAATACCACGCTCAGTATCACCATTGTGATGCCTACATAGAATGAAACGTTCAGCTCACGACCCTCACCGAATGCAGCGAAAGCTATGAGAATGGTGTAGCATGGCTCAAGGTTGTATGTGAGGTTGACGGTGAATGCCGAGAGTTTCTTTAGCACAATGATTTGCAGGAGATACAGACCTGCCGTGCAGAACAATGCAAGACACAGAAGCCACCATAAGTTATCGCCTTCGGGTATTACCATAACGGGTTGTGACGAAGGATAAATCATCAGATAGAACGGTATGATGATGCTCACACCTATCAGTCCGCCCACCATCAGATACAATAGTGCCGTGCGCGACTTGATGTTCTGGCAAGCCGTCTTGTTGGTTATGGCATATAGCGAGCACACGGCTGCCGATAGTACGCCGATGATGATACCTGTTCGGTAGCGGGTGTCGAACGAGAATATGCAAGCCAGTCCTACAATGGTGATAAGAGCCAATAGCATATCAACAATCGAAAATCGCTTGCGTAGTATAATCGGCTCGAATATGGATGTGAAGAAGCAGATGCTGGCAAAACTCACAACACCGATTGATACATTACTCGCTTTGATGGACGCATAGAATAATATCCAATGCAAACCGAGCAATGTGCCGCAACCGGCTATTTTCAGAATTTTCTTGAATTCAACACGTGGCAGACCCGTAAATACGAGCAGAATCATCGTTGTGAATACGAGTCTATACCATGTAAGAGTTGTCTCATTGAGTGTAACGAGCTTGCCGAATAATCCTGTAAAACCTGCAAGCATTACACTCAAGTGTAGTTGTATGAATGCTTTCTTCAATCCTGTTTGTTCCATGTTTTTTAGTCGATAAATAACATGGCAAAAGTACAAATAAAAAACGAGACGCTCAACCCTTTCTTTGTAATTATTATGGCAGGTCCTTCCACATATCGCCCAACATGGCTGCGCCTCCGAATCCGTATTCCTCCAATTGTGGAATACGCTGGCGTGTGACGCCTCCCAATGCCACTACTTTGTGGTCGATAATGCCTTGTGCCGATGCTTGGCGCAGGACTTCGTCGCTGAATGCCGAATGGTAGCCTTGTTTGGATATGCTGTCGTATATAGGACTAAGGAATACGTAGTCCATCTTTGGCTTGCGCTCAATAACTTCTTCTAATGAGTGGCATGAGCACGACAGACTGCCGTGATGGTCGGCTGGAACGGTATTGTTGCGGCGGTTGAGATGGATGCCGTGCAACTGAAACTCCTTGCACAATTCAAAATGATCGTGTACGACGATACGTTGCAGCCATCGCTTGTTTACTGTCTCAAGCAATTGTCGGCATTCTTCAGCTTGAGAGTCGGGCTTGCGAAGATGCAGCAGGTCGATGCCGCTCTCAAACAGACGGTTGATGGCTGAGGCTTCGTCTGTGAAAAAATAGGGTAGGGTGATGGCGATGGTTTTCATTAGTTGAGAATTATGATAAGTTGAGAGTTGAGAGTTATGATAAGTTTATAGTTGAGAGTTGAAAGTTTAGAGTTATGATTACATATATCAACATTATTTATAATGCATAAATAGAAAAGCATATCATAACTCTCAACTTTCACCTCTCAATTCTCAACTATATAAAGAACTACTTCTTAAGTTTCTCGATAATCAGTTCGGCAACCTTCTTGCCTGACATGAGCATACCGCCGAAGATAGGTCCCATACGAGGAGTGCCGGCTACGGCAGAAGATGCCATACCGCAAACGTACAGACCTGGATAGATCTCGCGTGTGCCCTCTACTACCTGACGCTCGCCTTCCTCTACGTCGAGTGAACGCTCGCCGATAACGCCGCCAGTTGAGGTCTCAAGACGGATGCCGTTCTTGCGTGCTACAACCTTGCACATCTCTGAGTCGTGACCTGTACCGTCGATAACGCACTTGGCCATGATGTTAAGCGGATCGACGTGCAGACCCTCGCGCAATACCGGAGTCCAGTTTACTACAACACCGCTCACCTTGTTTTCCTTGAACACTACGTCCTCTACAGAGTAGCAGTTGAAGATGGTTGCACCGGCGTGTACTGCGTGATACAGCAGCGATGATGTGCTCTCTACAGAGTCGATGGTGTAGAGTCCGTCTTCAAACGGATGGTAGTTGATTTCGAAGTCGTTAACGATGTCCATTGCCTCTTCCTGAATAACAATCTGGTTGAACATCATTGCACCACCCCACATACCGCCACCAGGCGATAGCTTGCGGTCGAACTGTGCTACTTTCAGTCCTGCCTTGGCAAGATAGTAGGCTGCTACGATACCTGACGGACCGCCGCCAACGATAGCGACGTCGAGGTCGAGGTTGTTCTGGAGTTTGTCAAAATAGGTAGTGATAATACCTTTTGATACTTGTGTTTCAATCATTGCTTTATATTGTTTATTGTTGATTTTATTACTTGGTTTCGTCGCAAAGTGTGTGGCTGATACGTGCTGCGCAGAAGTTAGGTCCGCACATGGTGCAGTAGTTGGCGTCCACCTTGTTGGTTGTGCGATAGTACTCCTCGGCGCGCTCTGGGTCGAGCGAGAGGTTGAACTGGTCCTTCCAGCGGAAGTCGTAGCGTGCCTTCGACAGAGCGTTGTCGCGTATTGTGGCACCTGGATGACCCTTGGCAAGGTCGGCTGCATGGGCAGCAATCTTGTATGTCACTACGCCAGTGCGCACGTCGTCCTTATTGGGCAGTGCCAGGTGTTCCTTCGGAGTTACGTAGCAGAGCATGGCTGTGCCGTACCATCCTATCATAGCGGCACCGATGGCAGATGTGATGTGGTCGTAGGCAGGAGCAATGTCGGTTACGAGCGGGCCAAGTGTGTAGAAGGGTGCACCGTGGCACTTCTCTATCTGGCGCTCCATATTCTCCTTTATCTTGTGCATTGGCACGTGTCCCGGACCCTCGATGAATGCCTGTACGCCCTTAGCCCAAGCACGTTCTACAAGCTCGCCCATTGTGTCGAGTTCGGCAAACTGTGCTGCGTCGTTGGCGTCGTAGGTAGAACCGGGGCGCAATCCGTCGCCCAACGAAATGGCAACGTCATACTTGGCGCAGATGTCGCAGATGTCGTCGAAGTGAGCATAGAGGAAACTCTCCTCCTGATGCACCTTGCACCACTTAGAGATGATGCTGCCGCCACGGCTCACGATGCCCGTCAGACGTGTGTCGGCGAGGTTGATATTCTTCAGACGGATGCCGCAGTGGATGGTGAAGTAGTCTACGCCCTGCTCGCATTGCTCGATGAGTGTGTCGCGGAATACCTCCCATGTCAGGTCCTCTGCCTTGCCGTTCACCTTCTCAAAAGCCTGATACATAGGCACGGTGCCTACTGGTACGGGGCAGTTGCGCAGAATCCACTCGCGTGTCTCGTGTATGTTGTCGCCCGTAGAGAGGTCCATCAGAGTGTCGCCACCCCACTTGCAGCTCCACACGGCCTTCTCCACCTCCTCGTCAATGCCCGAAGTGATGGCTGAGTTGCCTATGTTTGTATTGATTTTCACGAGGAAGTTGGTGCCGATAATCATCGGTTCCGACTCCGGGTGCTTCTTGTTTGCGGGTATGACGGCACGTCCTGCTGCCACTTCGTCGCGTACAAACTCCGGTGTGATACGGGTCTCGATGCCAAGTTCGCGGCAGTTCATGTTCTCACGAATCGCTACGTACTCCATCTCCTGCGTTATCACGCCCTGGCGTGCAAGCGACATCTGTGTATCGCCCTCCTTGCGTGAGTCGATCCAAGCCTGACGCAAGTGGGGCAGTCCGCGCTTCAGGTCGATCTCGATGTTAGGGTCGCTGTACGGACCACTTGTGTCGTATATGTAGACGGGAGCGTTGGGTGTCTCAATGCGCTCGCCGCCTACAATCTTCACTGTAGGTTTCTGATGAACCACGCGCATACCTACACGCAGGTCCTTGTAGATTTCTCCCTTCATGTACACCTTCTCTGAAGAAGGATAGGAGAATTTGATGTTGTTGTTCATAATGATGTAGTAAGAAGCCCCACCCCCAGCCCCTCCCCCGTAGGGAGGGGAGTGATGTGCTCTATTAGTTAATTTTATATTCTCGTATTTTTATTTTTTCTCTATATTGTTTTTTTCTTGATTAGCCTTTCATACCACTCCCCTCCCTACTTGGGAGGGGAGTGGTAGGGCTTTAGGTTTTTTGATTAGCCTTTCATACCCCTCCCCTCCCTACTGGGGAGGGGCCGGGGGTGGGGCTTTAGTTTTCTTGATTAGCCTTTCATACCACTCCCCTCCTTACTGGGGAGGGGCCGGGGTGGGGCTTTAGTTTTCTTGATTAGCCTTTCATACCACTCCCCTCCCTACTGGGGAGGGGCCGGGGGTAGGGCTTTAGTTTTTTTGATTAGTCGTTCATACCCCTCCCCTCCTTACTGGGGAGGGGCTGGGGGTAGGACTTTAGGGGTTTGGTTTTGTGCTTTTGACGAACCTTTTCATTTCCTCCACCGGATTCTCTGCATCCAGCACAGCGCCACTCACGGCTATGCCCGTCACCCCCGTCTGCATTATGGCAGGAATGTCTTCCGCCTTGATACCGCCAATCGCCACAATCGGCAGATTGATATTGGCATCGTGCATTTGCTTTACTATGCGCTGATAGCCTTCAAGTCCGAGAATAGGCGAGAGGTTTTTCTTTGTCGTAGTAAATCGGAAGGGGCCGCATCCTATGTAGTCGGCACCCTGACGGGCCAGTCTCTGTATGTCGTCGAACGTGTTGGCGGTGCCACCTATTATATAATGTGTACCGAGCACGCGTCGCGCTTCGTCTACAGGCATGTCGTTCTTGCCAAGATGCACGCCATCGGCACCGGTCTCAATGACCAGGTTCACACGATCGTCGAGAATGAACTTTGCATTGTATTCGGTGCACAGCTTGCGTATTTCGTGAGCAATAGGTCGCACCTCGTCGTCGGTAGCGTCCTTCATGCGTAGTTGAATCCATCGGCAACAGCCTTCCAGAGCCATGCGTGCGCCGTCGGTATAACCGTAGCGTGAGTTGGTATGAGTTATGAATTGTATCATCAGTATTGTTTATTTAGTGTAGTATGGGTGCGGATTGAAGAAGTGGTTTACGGGCCCGTGTCCACGTCCTATCTCCACGTCCTTGCCAGCCTCAAGAGCCTTATATAAATAAGTCTTTGCCAGTCTTATGGCGTCAGCCATCGTATGGCCTAAAGCCAGATGGGCAGTAATGGCGGACGACAGAGTGCATCCCGTTCCGTGAGTGTTGCGTGTCTCTACGGTCTGTGCCTCGTATGTCTCCACCCGCTGTCCGTCGGCATACAGAATGTCGGTCTTGGTGTTGCCGTCGAGATGTCCGCCCTTTACCAGAACGGCGCATCCAGCTTCGCGGCATATCTTGCCAGCAGCACGATCCATGTCGTCAACAGTCTCAATCTTTATGCCCGACAGGATTTCGGCTTCGGGCACGTTGGGCGTCAGGAGCGAAGCCAAAGGCATCAGTTCGGTGCGAAACACCTGCAGAGCATCCTCCTGCATCAGTCGGCATCCGCTTGTCGAAACCATAACGGGGTCGATGATAACCGCCACGCCTTTGTATTTGCCCAATGTCTCGGCAATGGCGTGAATGGTCTCGGCATCGTTCACCATTCCTATTTTTACAGCCCTCGGATGTATATCGTCCATTACGGCACTAATCTGTCCGCCCACTATTTCGGGTCGGATTGCTTCAATGCCGTACACTCCCTGGGTGTTCTGCACGGTCACGGCTGTGATGGCAGAGGCTGCATACACTCCCAAAGCCGACATTGTCTTGATGTCGGCTTGTATGCCGGCACCTCCTACGCTGTCGCTTCCGGCTATAGTAAGGGCACATCTGTATTGCATAATTGTCGTTTCATATGTGTGGGGCTGTTGCAAGGGTTTGCCGCAAATGCGCTCTGCAATTGTATGCAACTGTTGTCAACTTGTTGATTGTACAGGATAGAAATATTTCCTACGGCGGCATTATCCGCTTCAGGTTCTACGGGTATAATCTCAGCAGCACAATCCATGCTGCACCCCTAATTTCTTGTTTGGTTCGTACGCAAAATTATACAAAAAAGGTGAAACGGCAAAGGATTTTATACGAAAAAACTGGCTCTTCCAAAATTAGTGGTGATGCAACGGTTTTAGAAGGTATTAATCGTAGGAGGGTATGGCGTCCTCGCCATGCCCTGAGCAAGCAAATGAAACAATCAAAAAGAATCTTTGATAAAACTTGATTTATTATAAGTAACTGTTCAAAATTAATTTTATAAATATGAATAATTCACGAATAAGTTCG
>OMCE01001110.1_pt1 | contig 11454 bp, 9 predicted proteins | sample 1644981 | NCBI WGS metagenome assembly OMCE01 (sample SAMEA103958151, study PRJEB25191) | human gut metagenome | reverse complement strand
GGACGTATGTATATGTAACTGGCAACCTGTATTTTCAAGTTTTGTAATTCCACATGCTTCCAATAACTGCCGGAAGTAAAATCAGAATGCATCATGCAGCGAAAACATAGAAGTAAACGGAAAAGAAGGAATAAGGAGGAATTGTATAATTATGAAAATATTAAATGACATATAGTGTAATTTAATGCTATAAAAAACCAGCCCATAGGTGTTAACGAAAAAGTAGATTACCTCCGGGAAAGCATAATAAAAAGCCTACACCACCGTGTAGGCTTTTTGCGCTTTCCCGGATGGGCACAATCCCTCGTCAGCACCTATGGGCGTCCGTCTCAGCACCCATGGTCGTCCGGCAGTTAATTCTTGGAAGGCAGCGTAATGTAATTTCGATCCACCGCCTGGAACAGCTTCGGCCGGAAATTCTCCTTGGTAAGTTCGAATATGGAGTGTGACACCAGGAAGTAATAAGCCTCCACAGCCTGATCCACGTTGATACTCGTGATCTCCGGGCTGTTCAGGTATCCCTTGATGGCAACGGTGAGACCCATTACCAGATACTTACATATAATAAGAGGAGACAGCATAGGATTGTCAGGAATCTGATCCGTGTCAAATATCTTCAGGTGTTCCTTGAAGAAACTGGTGAACTGTTCGATCATGACCTGCTCAAAGCTGTTCTGCCCGGTTGTCTCAAAAAGCTTTCTGTAAAGCTTCGCTTCATTAATAATGTGTGTGAAGAGATATTTTATGGCCTCAAGGATCATGTTGTGCTCAAGCAGTACCTCCAGTTCCTTGGTCACCTCATTGTAGAGCATGTAATCCATCAGCTCATATTTGTCTTTAAAATGTCTGTAGAATATCGGTCTTGATATTCCAACGTCTTCAGCGATCATCGTGACAGTGATCTTATCAAAGGAATATTCGTTTACAAGCTTTTTGAAGCTTTTGATAATTTTATCTTCAGTCTTTTCCTCGCTTGGATTAGGCACTTTCCCAAACCTCCCTCAGTTTATAATTTGTTTATAATCAATTTTGAATATGTGTTCAAACGTTTGTTACAGATTAGCATATTTGTAACAAAATGTAAACGTTTTCGTATTTTGGGTAGTTTATTTAAGAAATATCAGGTTGTATAATCCACCACAGAATAGAAAAAGGAGATGTTATGGCTATGTTAAAACTAGGAGAAAAGATAGTAAGTGCGAGGGTCGTAATACTGATTCTCAGCTTAGTTCTTCTCATACCAGCGGCATACGGTTATATCAAGACCAGGGTAAACTACGATATTCTGTCATATCTTCCGAAGGATATCGAGACCATGGAAGGTCAGGATATACTGGTTGACCAGTTCGGTACAGGAGCCTTCTCGCTGTATGTGGTAGAGGGGATGGAAGACAAAGATGTATCCGCACTGAAATCAAAGATTGAAAAAGTAGACCATGTATCAAAGGTTATATGGTATGACAGCTTTGCAGACCTGTCAGTACCAAAGGATATGCTTCCTGAAAGCCTTTATGATGCATTTAATAATGACGAAAAGAATGCCACCATGATGGCCATCATATTTGATGATACCACATCGGCGGACGGCACAATGGATGCCATCGAGGAGATAAGAAGCATATCAAACAAGCAGTGCTTCCTGTCCGGTATGTCAGCGGTTGTCGTCGATACCAAGAAGCTGTCAGAGAAGGAAACCCCGATATACGTACTTATAGCGGTTATCCTGAGTAGTATCATCCTGGCGATCACAATGGACTCTATCATGATCCCGGTACTCTTCCTTGCAAGTATAGGAATGGCGATCGTGTACAACCTTGGATCAAATATCCTCATGGGTCAGGTATCATACATAACAAAGGCGCTGGCTGCGGTACTTCAGCTCGGAGTTACAATGGATTACTCCATATTCCTGTGGCACAGCTACAAGGCACAGCAGAAGGAATACACGGATAAGAAAGAGGCTATGGCACACGCCATCGCAGAGACAATATCATCAGTTGTGGGAAGTTCCATAACAACAGTTGCCGGATTCGTTGCACTGTGCTTCATGAGCTTTACCCTCGGACTTGACCTTGGTATCGTCATGGCAAAGGGTGTCGTACTCGGAGTTATCGCATGTGTAACGATACTTCCATCACTCATCCTTGTATTTGACAAGGCGATAGAGAAGACAACACACAGAGCAATACTTCCAGAGTTCAAGGGAGTAGGAAAATTCATAGCTAAGCACTACAAAGTATTCCTTGTATTGTTCGTGATCATCCTGATCCCTGCAATATACGGATACAATCATACAAAGGTTTATTACAAGCTGGATTCATCACTTCCAGACAGTCTGGAGAGTGTTCAGGCCAACACAGAGCTGGCTGAGGTATTCAACATGAATTCAACACATATGATACTTGTCACAAATGATCAGAGTGACAAGGACACAAGAAACATGATGTCAGATATCGAGAACATCGATGGAGTTAAGTTCTGTCTCGGACTTGACAGCATCATAGGAGCAGGTATTCCAACCGACTTCATACCTTCAGATGTCACAGAGGCGCTCAAGAGCGATGACTGGCAGTTGATACTCGTCGGATCAGAGTATGAGGTTGCTTCAGATGAGGTTAACAATCAGTGTACAGAGATCGATAATACCATCGATTCATACAACGAGAAGAACATGCTGGTTGGTGAGGCTCCTTGTACAAAGGATCTTATCACTATAACAGATAAGGATTTCGCATCTGTAAGTACAGTATCCATCGGAGCGATATTCATCATCATCCTCTGTGTATTCGGTTCAATATCACTGCCAATCGTACTTGTGGCAGTCATAGAGTTTGCGATATTCATCAACATGGGTATCCCTTGCTTCACCGGAACAGAGATACCGTTCATAGCTTCAATAGTTATCGGTACTATCCAGCTCGGCGCGACGGTTGATTACGCCATACTGATGACAACGAAGTACAAGAGAAACAGACTGAACGGATACAGAAAGTTTGACGCCGTGGCAACAGCATGCCAGGAGTCAGTACAGTCCATAGTTGTCAGCGCACTTTCATTCTTCGCTGCAACATTTGGCGTAGGTCTTTACTCAGATATAGATATGATCAGCGCGCTGTGTACACTTATGGCTCGTGGAGCACTCATAAGTATGTGTGCAGTTATCCTGATGCTTCCATCAGCACTGATGCTCTTCGATAAGGTCATCATGTTCAGATACAGGAAGAACCTGATGGATGGACCATCAGCGAAGGTTAGCGATGAGGACACTGCAGCCACTCAGGCATAGCAGTTATAAACAGATGTAACTACGGAACTTTTGTAATCTATGAAAAGAGGTAATAATATGATCAAATGGAAGAAATATATATGCGTTGCATTATCAGCAGTTATGATGGCATCACTGGCAACAGGATGCGGAGATACAAATGACAGCTCATCCTCAGACAAGGCCGAGGCTACAACCGAGAGCGAGTCAGACACACTTCAGGATGCACTTACATCTGAGATATCCAAGGATGGCGCATCTGACGCAGACAAGGAAGAGACAGTATATGTCCTTGCCGATGCAAATGGAAATGCAAATGACGTTACAGTCAGCACATGGCTGAAGAACTCAGACGGTGCAGAGGGACTCAACGACAAGACAAACCTCACAGACATCCAGAACGTAAAGGGCTATGAGGAATACAAGGACAACGGCGATGGCACTATAACATGGGCTGCAAATGGATCAGATATCTACTATCAGGGCAAGTCAAATGAGGAGCTCCCTGTTGACGTAAAGGTAACATACAAGCTGGACGGCGAGGAGATAGAGCCTTCAGAGCTTGCAGGCAAGAGCGGTAAGGTCACCATCAGATTTGATTATACCAACAACACCAAGAAGACAGTTACAGTGGACAGCAAGAATACAGAGGTCATCTCACCATTTGTAATGCTCTCAGGAATGATCCTTCCTGTAGATAAGTTCTCAAACGTTCAGGTTGAGAATGGTAAGGTCATCTCAGAGGGAAGCAACCAGATCGTAGTCGGATATGCAGTTCCTGGATTCAAGCAGTGCTTACAGGATGGTATAAATGACAGCAAGATAGAGACAGCACTTGATAACATAGATGTACCTGATTATGTTGAGGTTACAGCGGATGTCACAGACTTCGAGCTCTCAATGACCATGACGGTTGCAGCAAGTGACCTTCTTGGATCAAGCGCAGAGGATGCCATAGACGAGGTTGAGGACAAGGCAGATGTGAGCTCACTCACAGACAGCGTAGGTCAGCTCGGTGATTCTGCAGATCAGCTCGAGGAGGGTTCAGGAAAGATCACAAATGGTTTGGAGACTCTGAAGGATGGTACTTACTCACTGAAGAAGGGCGCTGACACACTGGCAGACGGTGCAGCTTCACTTGAGACATATACAAGTCAGCTGGCAGATGGTACTTCACAGATATCAACAGCCATGGGAACCCTGGACGATGGAATCAAGTCTATAAAGGATGGTTCATCAGCTCTCAACGATGGTGCAAAGACACTGGCAACAGGAGCAAAGACAGTTGATACAAGCGTTGGCACACTCAAGAGCGGAGCTGACAAGCTGAACAGTGGTGCAAAGGAACTTCAGGCAGGCTTTGAGGGAACAGACAGCAATCCTGGACTTTCCAAGGGCGCAAGCTCACTGGCATCAGGAGCAAGCAATGCATATGCAGGTTCACAGGCGCTTGCAAAGGGCGCTACAGAGCTCAATAATGGTGTGAACACATTGATCACCATGCTGACAGGAATGCCATCACAGATCGTAAGCCAGGCTCAGTCAAATGTATACAGCCAGCTCGGTGGTTCCATAACAAGCGAGGCCGGAATAGATGCGGCTATGTCACAGCTTGAAGGAGCACTTGCATTAGGTAAGACTACTCTGGATGCGGCAAAGGGCGATGGAACATACGATGCATATTTTGCACAGTACACAGGCCTTGCAAAGGCAAAGGGTGCTCTCAATGCGATCGATCAGATAGGAACGACCCTCACAGCTACTTTGACTTCAGAGGAGACAACAGCACAGATAACAGCATTACAGCAGGGTACTGAGACACTGGATACCAAGATGGGCGAGCTGTCAACAGGACTCAAGACCATCAGTGACGGTGCTTCAAGCATTTCAACAGGAATCGATTCCGCATATGCAGGTGTCAAGGCAATCGCAAAGGGAACCGGAGATCTCTCAAGAGGTGCAGCAGCACTCAAGAAGGGTACAAAGACTCTCAGCGATGGAGCAGCTACAATATCAACAAATATGAACACACTGTATCAGGGAAGCTTAACACTGGCAAATGGAAGCAGCCAGTTAAAGACAGCGGCAGGAACTCTTGATTCAAGTGCAGGCCAGATCGCAGCAGGAGCAAAGACCCTCAGTGATGGAGCATCACAGCTTGACAGCGGAAGCAAGACTCTGGATGACGGAGCAAAGGAGCTTGTAACAGGTTCAAAGACTCTCAGCGATGGAATGAAGCAGTTCAACGAAGAGGGTATCAAGAAGATCACAAAGCTGTTTGCAGGCAACTATCAGGCAGACATTGATTATATAGAGGCACTCTTCTCAGACGACACAACTTACACAAGCTTCACAGGTACGATCGATGGTACAAAGAGCACAGTTAAGTTCATATATGAGACCGGTGCGATCAAGTCTGACGCTGAAAAATAAGCGAAAAAACAATGAAAATCTTCGTGTTGACTTTACTGTAGCCTTAGGTTATAGTATAAGCGTCCGTGAGGATAATGGTAACATTTACTATAGTTTAGGAGGATTAGAACATGTTTGATAAGGTTAAGGCAATATTCGAGGAGCAGTTAGGAGTTTCACAGGACGAGATGAAGCTTGACACAAACTTCAAGGATGATCTTGGTGTTGATTCACTTGATCTTTACGAGATCGTTATGAAGCTTGAGGATGAGTTCGATGTTGAGATCCCTGCTGAGGAGCTCGATGACGTAGCTACATTTGAGGACGTACTTAACTACCTTAAGAGCAAGGGTGTTGAGGAGTAATATTGCTAACTGAACAGATTGGACTGTTTTGAATACATTTGTTATTCAAAGTTGTCATGTATCGGACATGACATAACTTTGGTAGCCAGCCAGGACATGAGTCCTGACTGACCATCCAAGGTTATATATATTATATGAGAGTTGATTTACAGCAGATGCTTTGAGCCGTGGGGCTTGATGGCATGTGCTTTTTTTATGCGTTAATACACCGCCAAGCGATGCCGGATTTTCGAGCTCGCTCGAAAAAATCCGGCATCATTTGGCGGTTAAGCGGTACATGAAACACGGAGGCTGACAGGCCGGAGTGTGAATGAAGCGCGGCAGATTGCGGGAGCACGAAGTGCGGAGCAAGCTGAAGTATTAACGCAGTATTAATTCTTGACCTTGCGATTTGCGGAGCCCTGTTCTATAATAAGGGATGGTTGACTTGGCTTCTGGATGTAGCATGAGAGATGGTTGATAAAATCCAGTACAGACAGACATCAATGATATGCGAATGTAAATCAATTACAAAATATAATAAAGGCGGTAAAAAAGAAATGGGTAAGACAGCAGTTATATTCCCAGGTCAGGGCGCACAGTATGTGGGCATGGCAAAGGATTTTTATGACAGTTTTGAGGACAGCAAGAAGGTATTTGACGAGGCAGATGACGTTCTGGATATAGAGCTTAAGAAGATCTGTTTCGAGGAGAACGATGACATCAACAAGACAGAGTACACACAGCCGGCCATGGTTGCTGCAGAGGTTGCCATATATGATCACCTGAAGAACGCAGGTCTCAAGGCTGATGTATTTGCAGGACTCTCACTCGGTGAGTACAGCGCACTTGTTGCAGCAGGAGCCATGACTCTCGCTGACGGCATCAAGACAGTTAGAAGAAGAGGTATCCTTATGCAGAACGAAGTACCTCTCGGAATGGGCGGAATGGCAGCAGTCATAGCAATGGACGCTGACAAGATTGCCGAGATATGTGATAACACACCTGGCAAGGTACAGATAGCAAACTACAACTGTCCTGGACAGATCGTTATATCAGGTGAGGCAGAGGCTGTTAAGGCAGCATCAGCAGCACTTGCAGAGGCTGGAGCCAAGAGAGTTATCCCACTTAACGTAAGTGGTCCATTCCACTCACAGATGCTTGTACCTGCAGGTGAGAAACTTTACGACTTCCTTCAGGGCGTGGATGTTGCAGAGGGATTTGCTCCTTACTACTGCAATGCAGACGCAGAGGAGATCACAGACGCAGCAAAGGTTAAGGAGCTCCTGAAGAGACAGGTGTACTCATCAGTAAGATGGCAGCAGACAATAGAGAACATGATAGCTGACGGCGTTGATACATTTATCGAGGTTGGCCCAGGCAAGACTCTCACAGGCTTCATGAAGAAGATCAACAGAGAGGTAAAGAGTATAAATATTGCAACTGTAGACGATTTAGCGAAATTGGAGGAACTGAATGCTTAAGGATAAGGTAGCAGTAGTAACAGGTGCCGGAAGAGGTATCGGACGTGAGATAGCAAAGACATTTGCCGGATATGGCGCAAAGGTAGTAGTAAACTTCAATGGCTCAGAGGAGCGTGCAAACAGCCTGGTTGAGGAGATCAAGGCAGCAGGCGGAGAGGCAGTGGCTTTCAAGGCAAATGTGGCAGATTTCGCTGAGGCAGAGGCACTCATGAAGTTCGCAGTTGCTACATATGGAAGAATAGATATTCTCGTGAACAATGCGGGAATCACAAGAGACAATCTTGTACTTGGAATGAAGGAGGCTGATTTCGACGATGTTATCAATATCAACCTCAAGGGTACATTCAACTGTATCAAGCATGTGTACAGAACCATGATGAAGCAGAAGTACGGACGTATCATCAACATGTCATCCGTAGTAGGTATAGAGGGAAATGCAGGACAGGTGAACTACGCAGCATCCAAGGCTGGAGTTATAGGTATCACCAAGTCTATAGCCAAGGAGCTCGGAAGCCGTGGAATCACAGCGAACGCCATCGCTCCTGGATTCATCAAGACAGACATGACAGATGCACTCTCAGACAAGGCAAAGGAGGCTATGCTTGACCATATCACAGTCAAGAGACTTGGTGAAGTATCAGACATCGCTGAGACAGCAGCATTCCTTGCTTCAGATAAGGCATCATACATAACAGGTCAGGTCATCAAGGTTGACGGTGGCATGAGCCTGTAGGATATACAGATCACGATCTGGAATAATACAAATAGAAAACAGGGTATCGCAACAATGTTGTGATACCCTGTATCTGTAATATGAACATTATAAAGTTATATTTTATTTCTTGTTCAGTTTGGAGAATTCCTTTGCAAGCCCAAGAAGCTGTGCGTGCTGATGTTCTGTCAACTGGGTTGTATCAATATACTTGGCACTTGAATCATCCCCTTTGAGAAGATAATCAGTGGAGCAGTTGAAATATTCAGCGATGCGGAGAATCATGCTCACAGACGGGTCGATGGAATTGTTCTCCCAATTGCTTATAGTCTGGAATGCCACTGATAACTCCCCTGCAAGCTCTTTCTGTGTCATCTTGTTCGCGGTGCGCAGTGTTCTTAATTGTTCACCTATCATAATAATCAGAGCTCCTTTAAATCCAAAAAAACGTAGTGACCCTCACTAATTAATAATAGCTGAATGGTATTGGGTTTACAAAAGATAAAACTATACTTATAATAGAAAAATGGCTTTTTTTGTCATATTTTGGGCATTTGTTATTGATCAGATGTACTCTGATAGTAATGTGTGCATGCCAGGTTGTTTTGATTCGTACAAATGTCATAATAAATCATTACAACAATTCTAGTACGTTGATTTTTCAACATACTAGAATACTAAAAAGTGGAATAATACTATAAGCGAACAATATATCAGAATATATCAGGAGGTAACGAACATGGGAATCATGAAGAATATCACACAGTCAGAGGTACTTAAGCTCAAGGATCAGGTGGCATATCAGGAGGGACAGGTCGTAAGTAAGACACTTGCCCAGAATGTATGCATGAGTATAACCTTATTTGCATTTGACAAGGATGAGGAGATCAGCACACACGAGTCTGACGGAGATGCATTTGTGACGTGCCTTGACGGTGTGGGCGAGGTGACAATAGACGGTGTCAAGTATGAACTCCACGAGGGTGCCGTATATGGCAAGGAGCAGTTCAAGATGCTTCTGGTGGTTGTGTTCCAGTTGTAATTGAATCACGGAGAAAACCAATGAAAAAAGCACTTGTGGTATTGATCGTAATGGTGTGTCTGGCAGTCGGAATATGGGGAATCTTCATGCTGAGAGGCAGCGCGGGGAAAGCCGGGGGCCACGTAGAAAATGACAATGGAAATACAGGCGTAGCTGCTGATGTCACGGAGAGCGGAACTACGACAGAAGAGCAGACCGCGGATAGCCAAGAAACGACGGAGGTGACCGAGGAGGAGAAGCCGAGTCTGGTGGATGAGACACTTGCTGGGATGACGCTTCATGAGAAGGTATGCCAGATGATGTTTGTGACGCCTGAGGAGCTCACGGGAGAGGACGGCGTGACTGTGGCAGGGGATGCGACCAGACAGGCTCTGGAGAATTATCCTGTTGGCGGTATCGTGTACTTTGCGAAGAACCTTGAGAGTCAGGATCAGGTGAAGGAGATGATCGACAACTCCCAGAAGTACAGCAGTATAGGATTATTTGTGGCGACCGACGAGGAGGGCGGCGTGGTAAACCGCCTGATGGATACTGTCGGAACCACATATATAGGCTCCATGTACTATTACAAGGACGACGGAGACGAAACGGCATATGAGAACGCATACACCATAGCAAATGATATGTCGGCGCTTGGCTTCAATCTCGACTTTGCGCCGGTGGCGGACGTATGGTCGAACCCAGACAATACGGTTATCGGCGAGCGCGCATACAGTGATGACTACGCCCAGGCGGCAGAGCTCGTTGGAAATGCGGTGAAGGGCTTCAACGACGGAGGAGTCATGTGCACCCTGAAGCATTTCCCGGGGCATGGAGACACGGCGGAGGACTCACATTATAGCAGTGCCTATGTGCATAGAACAAAGGAAGAGATTATGGCGGATGAGATGCAGCCGTTCAGGTCGGGTATAGAGGCGGGGGCAGAATTTGTCATGGTCGGACATCTGATCGTCCCGGATATAGACGAGGTTCCAGCCACTCTCTCATACAAGATAGCGACCGGTATTCTTAGGGATGAACTGAAGTTTGAAGGAGTTGCCATAACCGATTCATTTGAGATGGAATCCATAGCGGACAATTACAGTGTGGATGATGCGGTAGTGATGTCGGTAAAAGCCGGAATGGATATGATACTGCAGCCGAAGGATATGGCGTCGGCGGTGAATTCCATAGAACAGGCAGTGGCGGACGGCGAGCTGTCAGAGGACAGGATAGACGAGAGCGTCCGAAGGATACTCACCCTGAAGGAGAGCCGCGGACTGCTCAAATAGCAAACTATGTAGTAATCAAAACTATTTAACCTTGTTATATATATTACATTGTGGTAAAATTATTTTTATCTGGGGTGCAAAAATGCACTGTCAGCAGATAGAATGAAAAATACGAGGTATGAGATGAAAAGAGTAGTTGTAACAGGCATGGGTGCTGTGACACCTATAGGAAACAGTGTAGAAGAATTCTGGGATAATATAAAGAAGAATACAGTTGGTATCGGAGAGATCACAAAGTTTGATGTCAGCGATTACAAGTGCAAGCTTGCTGCTGAGGTGAAGAACTTTGATCCAAAGCAGTATATGGATCCAAAGGCGGCAAGACGTATGGAGCCATTTTGTCAGTATGCCATAGCAGCTACAGGCGAGGCAATCAAGGATGCAGGTCTTGACCTTGAGAAGGAAGACAGAACAAGGATCGGAACATGTATAGGAAACGGACTTGGCGGTGTGGCAACCATAGAGAAGGAGCACAAGAAGGTTGTAGAGGGCAAAGCGAACAGAGTCAGTGTAATGATGGTTCCTATGATGATATCCAACATGGCTGCGGGCAATGTTGCAATACAGTTTGGCCTTGAGGGCAAATGTACTGACATAGTTACAGCCTGTGCCACAGGAACAAACTCTATAGGAGAGGCTTACAGATATATACAGGCAGGAGAGGCCGATGTCATGGTTGCAGGTGGTGCAGAGTCACCTATCTGTGAGACAAATGTATCAGGATTTATCTCAATGACAGCGCTTTCAAGTGCAGAGGATCCTATGAGAGCGTCCATACCATTTGACAAGGACAGATGTGGATTTGTAATAGCAGAGGGCGCAGGAGTTGTTGTACTTGAGTCACTTGAGCATGCTCAGGCGAGAGGTGCCCAGATCCTGGCTGAGGTAGTCGGATATGGTTCAACCTGTGATGCATATCACATC
>OMCE01001107.1_pt1 | contig 11482 bp, 11 predicted proteins | sample 1644981 | NCBI WGS metagenome assembly OMCE01 (sample SAMEA103958151, study PRJEB25191) | human gut metagenome | reverse complement strand
TAACCCAGGGCGTTGCCCTGGGCTAAGAGCTTCTGCCCTTTCAGGGCGTGTGGGGCTAAGAGCTTCTGCCCTTTCAGGGCGTGTGGGGCTTACTTGCGAAACTTGAGTTTATTATCTGTATAAATGCATACGGAGCTAAGCTTGCAGCAAGTAGGACATTTTTCCTTTACCTGTTGCAGCAACTTGTCGGATGATGGTGTATTGGCGTGTATTGAAATCTAAGGAAACTTCATCGTCGCTTCCGTCGGGATTGGCAAGAAAGGTCTTGCCGCCCTCGAAATATGGCACGGAGATGCCTTTCGACCACGCCTCTAAGTAGATGCGTTCCACCTCATCGTGCACGGCATTGTTGATCTCCCTGATGGTCTTTCCGTTCGACAGACGCCAGCCTTCTATTTCTTCATATTTGCACATAAGCCTTATTTCTTTTTTGATAAACCATTGCAAAAATACAAGGAATCCCTCAAACCGCCAAATGTTTTCCTCTTTTTTTCAGTATGCCAAAGCGAAAAGCCCGCGGCTCCCTGCTGTGAGGGGCTCGCGGGCTTTGGGCGAAGAGAGGATGAGAGGGGCGTTCTGAGATGCCAGCCAGGCGTGGCGGAAGGCCTACGCCAGGGTGCAGCTGGTGATGCCGAGCGTGGTGGCAATAGCAGTCAAGATGCTGATGGCGATCTGAATGAGGGTTTTCCAAGTGTCCTTTTTCATAGTGATAGATGTTTAAGGGTTCTGTGTTTCGGTGAATGATTCTCGATAGGGGAGTTTTCGGGCAACTCCCCTTGGCGTTGTTCCGGAGTCAGGATGCCTATTCTCCGTCGCCGCCTCCGGTGCTTTCAGAGCCTCCTGGATTGCCAGAGCCTCCTGGATTGCCAGAGCCTCCGGGGGTGGTGCCGCCAGTGGTGCCGGAGCCGCCTGCGCCTCCGTTGTCGCCAGAGCCGGGCGAGTCGGTCAGAGTGCCGTCAGTGCCGAAGGCGTCGTACTCCTTGAGCTTGCACTTCTTGCTGAGCTCCGAGTTGCTCCAGGTGCGGGTGTTGCGCACGATGAGGTGCACCTTCTTGATGCTCTGGGCGCTCACGTCCTTGGCAGTCTCTTCGGCCTTCGAAGCCATGCCGATGGAGAAGAGTCCCAGGTCGCCGAGCCGTACGCTCTTGCCGTCGAGGATGAGCTCCTGCAGGCAGTCGAGAGCATCGGTGAGCACACCGTTGATACAGCCACGTGAGTAGGGCGAGCCGTGGTCGGAGATGTGGTTGACGAAGTCTTCGAACGACAACTCTCGGTCGGTTACCACCGTGGCGTACCACTTTTCCTTACCAGCGTTTTCACCCAGAGGTGGAATGCGCTTTACCTTACGATACTTCAAAGTTCCTTTTGTGTTGTTTGCCATAGTTGTAATGTGTTTTAATGGTTATTTAAGATGGAGTTAAGGGAGTTAAGGAGTTATCGCTCCCTGCGGTCGCTGAGGAGTTAAGACAAATGCCTTTGTGGGCAATGTTTTAATGTTTGATTTCAAGCAATAAGACTGTTGTCTTAACTTCTTAACTTCTTAACTCCTTAACTCCTTAACTCCTTAACTCCTTAACTCCTTAACTCCTTTAATCATTTATCTGTTTGCAAAGTTACGACTATTTTTTGAAGCCGCCAAATTTCGGTGTGCGTAAACTGGCGATTTTCAGCAAAAATGCGTTCAGTAAGTTTACCCTACGGAAATCCATAGCTTTCGGCGCGCATAAATTTAGTTTTCTTCTCCCGAAGTCATAGTTTCTCACGACCTCGCTTTTTATGTGACGCCCTGCTGACACTGACACTGACAGTCCGATTTTCCGCACCCCTCTTCTTTCCTCCTGTGAAGTAACAGAAAAGTAAAGAAATGTTAATAATATATTTTTATATTTATATAATATATAAATATAAACTTTCTCTTTCACCCTTTTTCCCTCAATAGTAGGGTTGCGGAATTTTGGACTGTCAGTGTCAGTGTCAGCGGATTTGCTCCACGCCCCCGAAAATATCCTCCAAAAAAAGTGGTTTCTCAGATTTTATTTGTAATTTTGCCCTGTCGTTGGATTTTTTGTTTCTTTTTGCAACACGAAGATACGTTGAATTTTTCGACATGGCAAGACCCTGGGCCGCTTTTGTTGCTCAGGATATCAAAAGTATAATAAACTATAGTGCTGCGGAATTAAATAACTAAAATGGATATGAGAACATTTACTTTCAAAGGTCTGTTTTTAACAGTGTTATTTATGTTGCTTGGGAGCACGGCAATCCAGGCTGCAGATGATGGCTTGATTACCAGACAAATAACACTCAAGCTGGATGAGGCTGGTACTTTACCTAATAAGATTGCTGTAAGCAGGAAGAATCTGATTACCAATCTGAAGATTGTTGGTAAAATTAATGGCACGGATTTGAAATTTATCCGTGAGATGGCTGGTCGTGATTTTAATAGGGAAAAAACCGACGGGAAACTGTCTATATTAGATTTGTCTGAAGCAAAAATTGTAGCAGGTGGAGATGCTTATGTTCGGTTCAGCGAGAACTTTTACTATTATACCTCTAATGATGAGTTGGGCGATTATGTTTTTTGTTATTGCAGTGGTTTGACAAGCTTGACCCTCCCTTCCAGTGTTACTTCGATAGGCGGGGGTGCTTTTGGTTATTGCAGTGGATTGACAAGCTTGACCATCCCTTCCGGTGTTACTTCGATAGGCAGTGAAGCTTTTTCAGGTTGTAGTGGTTTGACAAGCTTGACCCTCCCTTCCAGTGTTACTTCGATAGGCTATTATGCTTTTAAAGGTTGCCGTGGTTTGACAAGCTTGACCATCCCTTCCGGTGTTACTTCGATAGGTATTTCTGCTTTTGAAGGTTGCAGTGGTTTGACAAGCTTGACCATCCCTTCTGGTGTTACTTCGATAGGCGACTGGGCTTTTTGGGGTTGCAAAGGATTGACAAGCTTGACCATTCCTTCCAGTGTTACTGAGATAGGCTGGTATGCTTTTGCAGATTGCAGAGGTTTGACAAGTTTGACCATCCCTTCCAGTGTTACTTCGATAGGCAGGTTTGCTTTTCAAGGTTGCAGTGGTTTGACAAGCTTGACCATCCCTTCCAGTGTTACTTCGATAGGCGAGTATGCTTTTGGGGGTTGCAGTGGATTGACAAGCTTGACCATCCCTTCTGGTGTTACTTCGATAGGCAGGGGTGCTTTTGCAGGTTGCAGTGGATTGACAAGCTTGACCATTCCTTCCAGTGTTGCTTCGATAGGCGATGAAGCTTTTTCAGGTTGCAGTGGATTAACCTCCATTTATGCATATCTGGAAAAAATACCAGAGTTAGGGTCTAATGTATTTACAGGATGTGACGCAAAGAATTGTATACTTTATGTACCAAAAGGAACTTATGATGATTATTGGCTGTCAGAATTTGGCTATTTCGAGAATATAGTAGAGTTCGATGCGACGGGCATTGATAAGGTTGCAATCTCTACCAATGCCAAGGAAGTCTCTCGCTATTCAGCAAATGGCCAGCGATTATCAGCTCCAGCCAAGGGCTTGAACATCGTGAAGTATAGTGATGGAAGTGTGAAGAAAGTTGTTGTTCAATAGTTTCGGCTAACGAACGCAATATAATGACAGATCAAGTAATTTGGGCACGAGCAATCGTGCCTTTTTTGGTTTATGATTGGTCTTATATCTTAACTTTTTGTCTTTTATTTCCTCCGATTACAGAAAGACCATGTGGAGTCAAAATTGTTCCACGACCCGAAAATATCCTCCAAAAGAAGTGGTTTCTCAGATTTTATTTGTAACTTTGCCCTGTCTATCGTAGGGGAGTGATAACTCCTTTTACTTCCTCATACTTGAATATATATAGAGAGATGATAACATTCATAGTATACAAATATTACTACAAGAGAGTTCGCAAGCTTCAAAGGTTGGAATTCTCAGGAGAGAATGACGATTTGACTAATCCGAATAATCGAAAAAATGCCATGTCCACTTTTGAGGAAGTGCTTGACAGGCTTTTTACCACCAAGTCAATGACCATTACTGAAGTAAAGAACAAGAAGCTGGAGATACATGACAACAGAATTTGCAAGCGACCTTGCGGCATCGCCATTATGGATGTGTGCAACAGGAAAAACAAGTTTGTGTGGCAGGAGTATCGGAAAGTAGGTGTGAAAGATGAGCCTTATTGTAAGATTATCATCGACAACCGACCCGATTTTGGCTATTTCTACGTGGAGGAATCTTCCATTTTCGGTAAGGATGGAGCCGATAAATTGGTAAAGCTCCTCACAAGAAATCTCAATGATAAACTCGAAGAATATGGTTGGGAGATGGAGGTGTTTGCCAAACTCCCTGAAAACACGCTATGGGACGTGGTCGAAGAAAGAAAAAGCAAGGGCGAATATGTAAAATCTGTCAAGTTCGAGCTTCCCAATCCTAATCGCATGGCATGCAACGACTTGCATCTTTCGCTCTCTGAGAGAATCAAACAGGTGGTTTACCTCTCCGAATGTTTCAATGCCTATAAGACAATATTCCATCCTCAGGCTCTCAAAGGTGAGGTGATACCTTTCGACCGCAAGAGCCAAGACATGGCTCACTTGGTGAGCTTGTGCTCCGTGGCAGGCTATGGCGTCACGGTGTATTTCAACAAGGGACGTCGGTACTCACAAGCGGATTCGGCTCATGTGAGAGTAGAAATTTCTGAAAATGAGATAAGCAACTTCTTGTGCGGCTACTTGAGCTTTAGCGATAAGGGGGAGTCGGTATTTAGCATCGAAAACGTATTGGACGAATTAGACCTTAAGATAAAAAACTGTCAAAATGGGTGTATTTAATCAAGAGCAGAAACAGAATATCAGAAGTAGCTATGGCGACACAGATGTATGGAGTTTCATTCATTCCACGATCAATGATGTGTTGAGTAAAGAGTTGGAACATCTTCGAGTAACCCACCAAGGTGTCCTCTACGAAGTGTTTCGTATCACGGATTACGTGATGGGTACAGACACGTTCGAAGAGAAAATGAAATTCTGTCGTAGGGTGTTCGAGCTGGAAGACGATCGAGTGAATGATTATAGCAACGAGACGGCAGAGAAAAGCGAGATACGGATTACGACTTACCTGATAGTTCATCTTGCCACGGTGTTGCTTTGCGCCAACGGCGGATATGATAGTTATGCCTTGGAGATTCAGAAATCGTGCCTCTCCTCAGTTGCCTTAAAGGTGCGTGAGAAGATAAGGAATGGCGTGGCTCGCATCTTGGAGGAAAACGAAGGCTTGATGGGCAACCAGTTGCAACGCTTCATGAAAACGTATGGGCAGGATGGAAGATGGATATCTCAAGACATTGATGAGATGCGTGATACAACAAAGAAGAAGGATGCTCCTTCTGCAGAGGGCACAGGCGCAAAGAGTGGTGCACCTGTATTCAATGGTCCTGTGACATACATCAATGAGAATCACGCTCCTTTCTTGTCGGGCGTACAGAACGTAACCCCAAGCCATCTTACGGCATTGCAAGGCATGATGGCATCACAGACAGGAAAGCCATTGCAAGCTCTTCCCTCTATGATAGAGGAAAGTTCGGAAAAAGTTCAAGAAAATCCTCAGACAGATGCTCCAGAACTTCCCACTTCTCCATTGGAGGCAGTCTTATTCAACGAAGCACTCTACATGCCAAAGATCAAGCGTGCCTTGTACTCACTTGTTGCTGATATGCGACAGCGAAATGAATTGAAGATAGTACATTGGTACATTGTGTGGAGCGTATTCAGACAATACAGTTTTATCACCAAAAAACAATCGCAAACGAATTTTATACAATGGGTAAAGGCTATATTCGGTTGGAGCTGGCGAACAGAGAACTTCAAGGGAAGTGCTGTGCCTCAAGGCGTGAGAATGCCACTCGATGAATGGACGATAGAGAATTTGTCTGCGCAACGTCCACAAGCTGTAGAATATATGAATTGGAGAGAGGCTTTGATGGATGCGTTTCTCACAGATGGCGGCTCTGGGCGAAAGGATTGCAAAAGCGAGCTGTGTTCTCGCTGGTTTGACACGAGACTTGGCTAAGGAGCGATTCCTATCTTACCCTACCACATCAACCTTACTTCATATACCATCCCAAAAACTTCATATACCCTCATACACCACTTGGCGTATGAGGCTTTTTTTTTTATTTCTACCCATCGTTTTTCCACTATCTTTGTATCAGTCTTTTAGCAAGACGGAATATATTTATTAATTTTTAAATTAAAAAAAAATGATACAAGTAAAGATCATGAAGTTGCTCGATGTTCAGAGCGGAGTGAGTCAGAAGGACGGCAATCCATGGAAGAGCCGTGAGGTGGTGATAGAGGCTGTGCAGAACGCCATGTATCCCGACCAGTTTGTGGCACGGCTTTTCGGCGATGCCGTGGATAAGTTTACCGCACAGGAGGGGGAAACGCTGAACGTGGCGCTCCACCACAGAGTGAGAGAGTACAACGGCAAGTATTATGGTGAGGTGAGAATCGTAGAATTTAATCAGTAATAATAAAACAGAGAGAATATGAATATATCAATTCAGATTTCGGACGAGGTCTACAAGACACTCGTGACAAGTGGCAACAGAGTAAAGGGCACCATCGCCCTGGTGAATCCCCACGAGGGCAACTTCAATGCTTGGAAGACAAGCGTCAACAGGCGTGAGATGAGAAAATACATCAAGTTGCCACATGGTAGGGCAAGCGTAGGCTTAGAGAATGTGCGACTGCACCTATGTGTCGACCTGGAAGAAACCGATGTGATGCCGTCGTCGGTCATCCTGAGCGAGAGCGCCAAGGCAAGCACATTCATCGACAGAGTGATGGTTTGAAAAAAATGAAACACATGGCTTAACTTTCAAAACTTGATTAAACATTAAACTAATATGGCTTTTGGTATATCACAAAGCGTAAGGAGCAGGGAGGTGCAAGTATGCACCCCCGAGCTCTTCCACCAGGCTACTAAGAGCAGCAGGGTGAAGGACGTCTGCGCACAGATAGAGGATGCACTGGAGCGCAAACGCCGGGGAGAGATAGGTCAGGAAGACTACGACACGATGAAGACACGGCTCAAGAGCCAGTTGCCCATACTCACGCCCCACGCCACCTTTCGCAATGGCCGACGACTCAATGCCGACGCCATACCCAGCGGACTCAGCATCTACGACAAAGACCACATCGCCGACCCTACGGGATGGTGGAAAGCAAAGAGCGAAGAACTGAGAGTGAAGAATCCTCAGGTGCTGGCGAGAATACTGCTCGTGCACGTCACACCGTCGTTGGAGGGCCTCAGGCTCGTCTTCGTCATGCCAGAGGGCATGAACCTGGCAGAGGCTCAGAAGTGGATGTCGCAACAGCTCGGCGATGAGGAGTACGACGTGTGTGTGAAAGACCTGGCACGGCCGTCGTTCATCGTGCCCGAAGAATACATCCTCTTCATCGACGAGACACGGCTCTTCGCCCCCTTGCGAAGCTCTTCCGGCATGGACGAGAGAGGCTCCAACGGTGATGCTGCTTCTCAGGCGAATACCAGCGTAAATATCAACCCTAATCCTAAACTTAACGAACATGAATCCGAACATGACCCTAAACCCCAAGTTGCAACGAATCAAGAACATCGACCTGAGAGCGATAATAGCCCTGCTGCTCTTCCTGCTGGTACTGCTGTTGAGTATGCCCAGTCTGCTAATCATGATCGTGCTGATGATCATCATATCGGCAATCATGGAGTGGATCAAGATCATGGCGGAGAGGAGAAGCAACAAGACTTCGCCCAAGAATACGACGGAATCCCTTACGAGGCGATAACAAGCAAGCTCGTAGAACTGCTCGGAGGTGAGCCACAGCACGGTTCGCGCAACTCGTTTATCTTCACCCTGAGCTGCTATCTGCGCTATCTGTGCGACGACAATGCCACGTGGATCAAACAGGTGATACCCACCTTCGGCGAGGAGAAGAAACGGGCCTTCACCACCGTCGACAGTGCTTGTCAGAGGAAGCAGTCGCACCGCATGCCCATGATTGTGCGCAAGGCCATCAGCCTGTGCCAGCAAGAGCAGGCAAGGGGGAAAGCCGCCGACTATGATGCCGACGAGTTTGGCGACATCCTGAACCCCGACTCCTACTTCTATCGCATACACGAGATGCCACAGAAACTGCCCCGCCTCATCCGTCTGCTCGTGAGCAAGACGCCCGCCATCTACCAGCCTGCCGTGTCGCAAGCCGTCTTCCCAGCCCTGGCAAGCCATCTGTGCGACACCCGCTTCCGATACATCGACAACGTGGAGCATGAGGCCACGCTGATGAACATCCTTTGTGCGCCTACGGGAAGCGGCAAGGAGAGCATCACACAGCCCATCAACCGCATCATGGCGGACATCAGGGCACGCGACGCCGAACAGCGTGAGCGGGAGAGGGCTTGGAAGGACGAATGTAACCGCAAAGGCTCCAACAAGGACAAGCGAGAGCGACCCGAAGGACTCGTCATCCAGGAGGTGAACATCGACATGACCAACCCAGCCTTCGTGCTGCGTATGAAGGAGGCTGAACGGCACTTTCTCTACGCCAAAGTGAATGAGCTGAACCTCTTCGATGCCCTCAAGGGCAAGACCAACCAGCACTTCCGCATCATGGAGCTGGCATTCGACCTGGGCAACTATGGACAGGACCGAGTGGGCGTGCAGTCGGTGACCGAGACCGTGAAGGTGCGCTTCAACTGGAATGCCTGTTGCACACCGAAGAAGTGTCGTGACTACTTCCGAAGGGTGGTGACCGACGGACCCGTGAGCCGCATCTCGTTTGCCACCATCGAGCGACGCCCGTGCGGATCGGAGATTCCCGTCTATGGCTCCTACGACGCCGCCTTCGACGAGGAACTGAAACCCTACATCGACAACCTGTTGAAGGCCCGCGGACTGGTGGACTGCCCCCAGGCTCTCCGGCTCGCCCGCAAGCTGATGGAGGAGAACGCTGAGTTTGCCCGTCTGTCGCAGAACTATGTGTTCGAGAACCTTTCCTTCCGTGCCAACGTCATCGCCTACCTCAAGGCCTGTGTGCTGTATGTCGCCAACGGCATGAAGTGGGAGAAGTCGATAGAGGACTTCGTGCGCTGGAGCGAGCGTTACGACCTGTGGTGCAAGCTGAAGCTCTTCGGACAAATGATCTACGATGCCGATGTCGAGCAAGACAAGGTGAGCCGCACAGCACCCAACGGTCCTAAGAACCTGCTGTCGCTCTTGCCCGACGAGTTCACCATGGACGACTACGTGAAGGTGCGGCGTGCTCAGGGCTTCGACAACGACAGCGCCAGGCGCATCAGGGATGCCATACACCAATGGGTGCACCGTGGATATGTGGCTAAGGTGGAAGGTGCTGACACTGACACTGACAGTCCGATTTTCCGCAAGGTGAAGGGGTGAAACTTTTTTGTAAATGGGGGAGTTTAGAGGGGAGTTAAGGAGTTAAAGGAGTTAAGGAGTTAAGACAACAGTCTTATTGCTTGAAATCAAATCCACAAAGGCATTTGTCTTAACTCCTCAGCGACCGCAGGGAGCGATAACTCCTTAACTCCTTAACTCCAAAGAAAGATAACTCCTTCAGTTACTTAACTTAATAAAACAACAAAAAAAAATGGAAATCATATTGAAACGCATAGCCAAGAGAGCTACTTATACCATCGGCCGACTGTATATCCTGCCCGATGGAAGTGTGGAACGAGAGTTGATACCCGGCAGGAGGAGGGAAGACAAGCGCACTGTGCGCTGCCGTGTGGACGAGAGCCTGCTCACCACAGAGCATTACTTCTGCGACACCCTGGAGCCTACATGGCGCAACCTGCTGGGCATTCCGCTTGCCCCGAGGGAGGTGGATGTTCGCCACGGCAGGGTGTCGGGCAAGATGGCCCGCAAGGTGCAGGGCAAGACGGCTATCCCCGAAGGCTCTTACACCGTGGTGGTGAGCAAGTCGCCACGATTCAAGAGATGGTTGCCCCTACTCGTGGGCGTGCCCCTCTTTGAGGGCATACGCATCCATGCCGGCAACTATCCTGACGACACGCAGGGCTGCATCCTGGTGGGCGAAAACAAGATGGTGGGCATGGTGGTGAACTCGCAACAGCGGTTGCGCCAACTCATCGACCTCATCACCCAGGCTCAGCAGAATGAAGAGAGCATCTGGATCACCGTGGTGTGAAGGGGTGTGAAGAGGAGGTCGTATAATTTCAGAACGCTCCTGAGCGTTTAGGCTTGCCTGTCTCGGTGAGGGGCAGGTGGTCGATGTGCAGAAACTCCCGTGGCACCCAGTATTTGGGCAGGGTGTTTCTGCATATTTCTTCTATGTGGGTCAGGTCGGCCGACTCGGTGAGGAGGATGGCCTTTTCGCCCAGCATCTCATCTTGTTTCTTGACGATCATGAAGGGCGCCGACAGATGCGGACGCAAGGTTTCCTCCACCTCCTCTATCTGAATCTTGATGCCACCACTGCACACCACGTTGTCCTTGCGGCCCTTGATGCGGAAGAGCGTTTTGCCCGTGCGGTCGTCGGTGCGTAGCTGGGCGATGTCGTTGGTGACAAGGGGTTCGGCACATACCTCGGGGGCGTCGATGACAAGGCATCCGTCGGCATTGAGGCTTATGCCAACGCCGTCGAAGGGGGTATACCAGAGGCTGGCGTCAGGACCGTTGAGGCGGCGCAGGGCGATGTGCGACAGGGTCTCGGTCATGCCATAGGTGCTCCATACGGCATTGGGCAGGGGCTTGATCATCTGTGCCAACTCGTCGCTGATGGCTCCTCCGCCTATGATGAGGTGACGGATGCGCATGAGCCGTTCGCGCTCGCAGGGCACTTTCAGGGTGTTGTACACCTGCATGGGCACCATGGCGGCAAAGGTGAAGTGGGGCAGGGTTTCGTCGGCCAGGGGATGGCTGCTCGGACGTACGGAGGTGAGCAGAAGGTCCCGCTGGAGGCTTCGCACCACCATCATCTTGCCCGCGATATAGTCGAGGGGCATGCAGAGCAGGGCGGTGTCGCCCGGCTTCAGTCCTAAGAAGTCGCAGGTGATGCGGGCTGAGTTGAGCATGCGCCTCTTCTCCACCATCAGGGGCTTGGGTTTGCCCGTAGATCCGCTGGTGTGTACCAGAATGCGGGGGTTGTCATTGTGCCATTCGGCAAGAAATTCGTTCAGTTCCATAAGGGGAATTTTAATTTTTCAGGAGTAATTTTCAGGAGTTATTTTTCAGGAGTTATTTTTCAGGAGTTATTTTTCAGGAGTTATTTTTTCAGGAGTTAAGGGAGTTAAGGAGTTAAAGGAGTTAAGACAACAGCTTTTGTGGGTGTATTCATTGAGCAGCATGCCCTGAAGGCACAAAGCAGCACGCCCTGAAAGGCACGGAAGTTCCTATAAGCAGCACGCCCTGAAGGGGCAGAAGCTCTTAGCCCAGGGCTGTTATGGACACA
>OMCE01001104.1_pt1 | contig 11494 bp, 10 predicted proteins | sample 1644981 | NCBI WGS metagenome assembly OMCE01 (sample SAMEA103958151, study PRJEB25191) | human gut metagenome | reverse complement strand
GATTCTGTACGAGAAAAACTGCAGCGGAAAATAAGTTCCGGACAGCAGAAGGGTGTGTTTCTGCTGTCGGAAAACGCAGGAAGTAAAAATGCTTCCGAAAAAGGAGGAGTATGAAACAGCTTACGATCGGAAACGTGAGCCTTGCAAATCCTGTGATTTTAGCGCCAATGGCAGGTGTCAGCGACCTGCCATTTCGTTTGCTCTGCCATGAGCAGGGAGCAGGAATGGTCTGTTCGGAAATGATCAGCGCAAAGGCGATTCTTTATCATAACAAAAATACCGAAGAACTGATGCAGATTCATCCGGACGAGGGACCGGTTTCCCTGCAGCTGTTCGGCTCTGATCCGGATATTGTCAGCGAGATGGCAAAACGAATTGAAGAACGTCCGTTTGCGGTGATGGATCTGAACATGGGCTGTCCGGTGCCGAAGGTGGTCAACAACGGCGAGGGCAGTGCTCTGATGAAAAATCCCCTGTTGGCGGGGAAAATTATAGAAAAAACGGCAAAAGCGATTCAAAAGCCCCTGACGATAAAAATTCGCAAGGGCTTCGATGATGCGCATGTCAATGCGGTTGAAATGGCAAAGATCGCGCAGGAATCCGGCGCTGCGGCTGTTGCGGTGCACGGCAGGACGCGGGAGCAGTATTATTCCGGAACGGCGGATTGGGACATCATTGCGCAGGTAAAGCAGGCGGTAAAAATTCCTGTTATCGGCAACGGGGATGTCGTGGACGCGGCAAGCGCGCTGCGGCTGTTTGAGCAGACCGGCTGCGACGGCATTATGGTCGGACGCGGCGCACAGGGCAACCCCTGGATTTTCCGGGAAATTCTGGCAGCGCTGGAAGACCGCGAAATTCCGGCACGCCCGAACCGCCAGGAGCTGTACGAGATGATTGTTCGGCATGCGCAGCTGTCCTGCACCTACAAAGGCGAATATATCACTGTGCGCGAAATGCGCAAGCATCTGGCATGGTACACGACCGGCCTTCCCCACGCGGCCGGGCTGCGCAGGCAGATCAATAGCATGGAAACGATGGAAGAGCTGATGGAGGGAATGAAACTGCTGCTGGAAGCATAAACTGGCGTATGAGAGAAATCGCTTATTTTATGCTGGAGACGCGTGCCAAGGAAGCGCTGTCCTCCCGTTTGGGCAGCCGCGCACTTCGCTGGGAAACGCCGAGACTGGAACGTTTTTTGTGGCGCGGCTATCGGGTCAGCCTGTATCTGTTTCCATGCCGCCTCGAGGGCACGAAGCGACTGCGCTGGTGGATGGAGCGGATTGGCAGCGCCTTGGAAGAACAGGGGACTGTGCTTTGGCTTGCGCCGGAGCTGGAAGCTGCCTGGGAGGATTGGCAGCCGCCGTTGCCGGATGCAGCGCTGGCGGCAGAAATTTTGCGTGGTCAGCCATTTCGGGAAAATTTGGTACTGCTTGCGGATGCAGAGAAAACGGCGGGACAATGGAGCCGTGGACGCGAAAACGGTACCAGTCCCGTGTCTCGTTTCTGGCAGGAGGACTTTTTGCGGCTGGTGTCGACGGATTTAAACGGGTTGTATCTGGTGGGGCAGAAGGAAGCGGCGTGGGAGCATTTTTCAGACTGGCTATATGAGGAGAGCGGTCTGCCGGTCTGTTTTACAAATAGAATACCGGAAACAGATGGACGCAAAACCGTCCTTGTGGAGCTTCGGGCAAATGCCCGGATTCTGAAGGAACATCCGGAATTTGGAAGCCTGTATGTGGATTTGACGTCTGATGTCGAAAAAAGGCGGCAAATCAGGGAAAAAAGAGCCGATATCTCCTATATCTCCGCCCGAAATTACCTTGACACTGCCCTGAAAGCACGGTATAATGCGATTTGATTAAAAGAAACGAAAGGGCGCGGGAAAATATCCCTGCGCCCGAGATTTTTCATGAGGTAAAAGGAAAAGCAAAATGGAAGAAAAAAAGAATATCCTTACCTATCAGGGACTTCGTAAATATGAAGATGAGCTGCATGACCTGAAGGTTGTCAAACGTCAGGAAGTAGCACAGAAGATTAAAGAAGCAAGAGAACAGGGTGACCTTTCCGAGAATGCCGAATATGATGCAGCAAAGGATGAACAGCGTGATATCGAGGCGAGAATCGAAGAGCTGGAAAAGATCCTGAAGAATGCAGAGGTCGTTGTGGAAGATGAGGTTGACTTAGACCGCATCAACATCGGCTGTCAGGTTAAGATCCTGGATCTGGAATACGATGAAGAGCTGGATTACAAAATCGTCGGCTCTACAGAAGCAAACAGCTTAAAGGGTAAAATTTCCAACGAATCTCCGGTTGGCAAAGCGCTGATTGGTGCAAAGATCGGAGATATTGTAGAGGTAGAAACCCAGGCAGGTGTGATTAAGTACAAAGTGCTGGAGATTGAACGTTCCAACTAAGGACAGGTCCGATCTGACCAGCTGGAAAAGGAGTAAGTAAGGTGGCAGACGCACAGAATAATCAGAAAAATCAGCAGCAGGATCTGAACCAGATCCTGAAGGTAAGAAGAGAGAAGCTTGCTGCACTGCAGGAAGCCGGAAAGGATCCGTTCCGTCATGTAAAATATGACGTGACTGCACACAGCAAGGACATTGTGGAAGGCTTTGAAGAGCTGGAGGGCAAGACCGTCAGCATCGCAGGCAGAATCATGTTCAAGCGTGTGATGGGCAAGGCATCCTTCTGCAATGTTCAGGATTTAAAGGGAAGCATTCAGGTATATGTAGCCCGCGACAACATCGGGGAAGAGCCCTATGCAGATTTTAAAAAATATGACGTAGGCGATATCATCGGTGTAAAGGGTGAAGTATTCAAAACCAAAACCGGTGAAATTTCTGTACATGCTTCCGAAGTGGAGCTGCTGACCAAGAGCCTGCAGGTACTTCCTGAGAAGTTCCACGGTCTGACCAATACCGACCAGCGTTATCGTCAGCGTTATGTCGACCTGATCATGAATCAGGATGTTAAGGATACTTTTGTAAAACGTTCCAGAATCATCAGCGCCATCCGTCGTTATCTGGATGGACAGGGCTTTATGGAAGTGGAGACTCCCATGCTGGTTGCAAATGCCGGCGGCGCTGCTGCAAGACCCTTCGAGACGCATTACAATGCGTTGGATGAGGATGTAAAGCTGCGTATTTCCCTGGAGCTGTATTTAAAGAGACTGATCGTAGGCGGTCTGGAGCGCGTTTACGAAATCGGCCGTGTATTCCGTAATGAAGGTGTTGACACCAGACATAATCCGGAATTTACTCTGATGGAGCTGTATCAGGCATTTACCGATTATCACGGCATGATGGATCTGGCAGAGAACCTGTACCGTTTCGTTGCGCAGGAGGTTCTGGGCACAACACAGATTCCTTACGGCGAGTATGTTCTGGATCTGGGCAAGCCCTTTGAACGCATCACCATGCTGGATGCTGTTAAGAAATATGCAGGTGTGGATTTCAATGAAATCCATTCCGATGAAGAGGCAAAAGCGGTTGCAAGAGAACATCACATTGAATTCGAAGAGCGCCATAAGAAGGGCGATATCCTGAGCCTGTTCTTCGAAGAATATGCAGAAGCTCATCTGATTCAGCCTACTTTTGTTATGGATCATCCGGTAGAAATTTCTCCTCTGACCAAGAGAAAGCCGGAGAATCCGGATTATGTAGAGCGTTTCGAGCTGTTTATGAACGGCTGGGAAATGGCAAACGCTTATTCTGAATTAAACGACCCTATCGACCAGAGAGCACGTTTCAAGGCACAGGAAGAACTGCTTTCCCAGGGCGATGAAGAAGCAAATACAACGGACGAAGACTTTATGAACGCACTGGAGATCGGTATGCCTCCTACGGGTGGCATCGGTTTTGGTATCGACAGAATGGTAATGCTGCTGACCAACTCTCCTGCGATCAGAGACGTATTACTGTTCCCGACCATGAAGAGCCAGGGCGCAGCGAAAAATGCCGCAAACAACGCAGCACAGGCTGCACCGGCAAAGGCTGCTGCAACCGATCTGGCGGAGAAGGTTGATTTCTCCAACGTGAAGATCGAGCCGATCTTTGAAGAAATGGTAGATTTTGATACCTTTGCAAAATCAGATTTCCGTGCAGTAAAGATCCTGGCTTGTGAAGCAGTTCCGAAATCCAAGAAGCTTCTGAAGTTCACATTGGATGACGGAGAACGCAAGGATCGCGTGATCTTAAGCGGTATTCACGAGTATTACGAGCCGGAAGAACTGGTTGGCAAGACAGCAATCGCTATCGTGAACCTGCCGTCGAGAAAGATGATGGGAATGGATTCCGAAGGTATGCTGATCTCAGCAGTACACGAGGAAGACGGTCATGAGGGACTGAACCTTCTGATGGTAAATGACAGAATCCCGGCAGGTGCAAAGCTGTACTAAGATGAGAAACAAAGCCTTGCGGCGGTGTGCGCTTGCAAGCACCGGCATAAGGCGAAAAATGAATGGAGACGGCAAAGCCGTTGGATTTTGGAGAAAAATGAGTGGGCAATTCCAATCGGAATTGCCCATTTTGTTATAAATAGTCAATCAAAAAGAGCCAGAGGCAAAGAACTCTTGGTGAGCTGTTCTTCTTCCTTGTTGATGAAAGGGCAGACATTATTTTCAGCAGATCACTTGGCATTCAAAGGGCTGATCCTTTTAATATGCCGTTTTTCAGATATCTAAAAGCAAATTATTCTGTACAAAAGACGAAAATAGAGTAAAATTATTTTAAGCAATCAAATTTCTGGTTCAGGGAGGAGGACCGGTAATCATTGAACTTTACATGAACCTGAACAATCGTTGATATGAAAAGAAAGGGCAGAACTTTTGCAGGGTAAACTTATGAAAACACAGGCAAGGGATATGACAGAAGGCAGTATTGCCAAAAATATCATTCTGTTTTATATTCCACTGGCAATTGGCGGTCTGTTTCAGCAGCTTTACAGCTTTGTGGACAGCGTCGTTGTCGGACGGGGAATCGGAGCGCAGGCGCTGGCAGCAGTCGGCGCGACATCCATTGTAGTCTGGCTGACGCTCGGATTTGCAATGGGGCTTACAAGAGGATTTTGCATCCATATTTCACAGGCTTACGGGAAAAAGGATTATCATCTGGTAAACCGGGGATTTTTTGTTGCATCCGTTTTGTCGCTGATTGTGGGAGCGATGATCTCAATTGTCGGATCTCTGGCGATCAGAGATTTCTTGATTCTGATGCATACGCCCGGAGAAATTCTGGAGCAGTCACTGGATTACATCAAAGTGATCCTGCTGGGGTTTGTGATTACAGTTTTGAACAACCTGTTTATGAGCGTTTTGCAGTCTCTGGGGGATTCGTCTACGCCATTTTGGGCGCTGCTCGTTTCCTCTGTGACAAATATTGGTCTGGACTGCGTATTTGTACTCACACTGAAGTGGGGCGTGCAGGGAGCGGCTGCGGCAACGGTGTTGTCTCAGGTGTTCTCCTTTGCAATCTGTGCCGCAGGTTTGAAAAAATTGAAATTTGTCAGTATTTTGGACGGCAGTAAGAGCAAAAATGCACGCCTGACAGTCAGAATGTTAAAAACCGGGCTGCCGGTCGGAATTATGAGTATGGTAACGGCAGTCGGTGGAATGATCCTGCAGTTTTTTGTAAACGATCTTGGTGCGTCTGCAGTGGCGGCTTATGCGGCATCCACCAAAATTCGCAGTGTGATCGGAGAATTCAGCAATGCGCTGGGAATGACATTTATGACGTTTGTCGGTCAGAATTACGGCGCGCAGAAATATGACAGAATTAAAGCAGGGGTTCGGATGGGAGTGCTTCTTTCTATCCTGATTCATATTCCACTGTCCGCTGTTGAGATTTTCGGCGGGAAAAGGATCGCGTCGCTGATGGTGACAGATCCACCGGTACTTGAGCTGTGTAGACAATATCTGTTGATTGTGGGGATTTTTGTCTTTTTCCTGGGATTTCTGATGGTATTTCGAAACTGCATTCAGGGAATGGGCAATACATGGATTCCAATGCTTTCCGGTGGACTGGAAGTCTTCAGCAGACTGATTTTTGGATATTGGCTTGGCAGGCACAGCTTTATGGGGATTGCCGCTGCAGAAGCCTCTGCATGGATCAGCGTCAGCATTATGCTCGGAAGCTCATTTTTTATTTTGTTTCGGAAAGTTCTCCGGACACAAACACCGGAAAACACAACAGATACAAAGAACATAAGAACGGATTCATAAAACAGGAGAATACAAAATGAACACATTTCATGTCAGGAAAACAGGAGACGTCATTTTGCTTCATCTGGGAAAAGGCGATGATATGCTGCAGTGCCTGAATCAGGCCATTACCGAACACAAGATCAAAAACGGAGCAGTCGTATCTATGATTGGAACGTTGGATAAGGCGCGATATCACATGATCCAGACGACCGAGGATGATCCGACCAACGGCTTTTATACCGTGGAAGGACCGATTGAAGTTGCAGCAGGGCAGGGACTAATCATAGACGGGGAGCCGCATATCCACATCTGCATGGCAACACCGGAGGCTTCGTATCTGGGACATCTGGAGGAGGGCTGCAGAGTGCTGTATCTTGCAGAGATCGCAATTGAAAAATACAGCGAGGAAGAATTGACGAGAAAAAAGGATAACTTTGGAATTGCAGCGCTGAGCTGGAAGGAAAGGGACAAAACTGAATAAGGAAATACCGGTACCGTTCAATTGTCAAAAGATGATTGGACGGTATTTTTGCTTGTAGCATATGAATATGATGCGATTTTACCAGTAAACTAGACAGAAATAAATGGATATACAACATATTGACAAACGTATAAAGTAGAAGTAATATATTTCTATAACGAAAATGCATAAAAATTACAGCTAAAAGGGAGACGATATGAGCATAATTTTACAGGACAAGTTTTTTGGCTGTATCTGTGGCTGTCATATCGGTTCAGCGATGGGAGCTCCTGTTGAGGGAATGACTTATGAAGAAATCGACAGGAAGTACGGATATGTAGACGGGTATCTTCCGTACCAGCATTACGGAAATGGCTGGGACAGGGAACCCGGAACGACAGAGGACGGCGTGGAACGGCAGAAGCTGATGATTTCTGCGATTATGGAAAAAGAGGGAAGGGTCACAGCGGAGGATGTCAGGGCTGCCTGGAACAAATATGCAAATCCGAATGCAGGAGGCTGGGTATCTGAACCGTTTGAAGGGGTTCTTCTGAAAATGGCAAAAACCGGAATACCGGCAACTGATCTTGGCAGATATTGCGATTACGCCGGACTCAACAGCTTTGCAAGGGCGTGTCATCCGATCGGACTGATCAACGCAGGCAATGTAGAAGGCGCAAAAGAGGATATCCTTCAGGTCGGACAGCTGTATCAGACAACGAACAGCCGCGGGCTGAAATGGGCATGTGTCACTGGCGTAGCAATAGCGGAGGGAACGAAGCCCGGCGCAACCGTGGATTCTGTGATCGGGGCAATTTTTGATCACTGCGATCCCGACGTCGTTGTGAAAGAGATTGACGAGCAATTGAAAAAAGCGGCAGGCTGCAGCGATATTTTTCAGCTGAGACAGCATTTTGATTCCATTTATAACGGATTTGGAATGCCGTATCCGTTCAGCTATGCGAACGAAGTTGTCACAAAGGGCGTTGTTATTTTTAAGATGGTTCATGGAAATACGAAGGAAGCGATCCTTGCAGGCGTAAATATGGGACGTGATACAGACTGTGTTGCGGCAGTTGCCGGTGGAATTGCCGGAGCGCTTTCCGGAAGTGAATCAATTCCGGCAGACTGGATCAGCCAGCTGGATTACGCGACGAGCATCAATCCGCATACGAATTCCAAACGAACCCTGAAAGAAAATGCAGATGGCGTGTATCATGCCTTTAAGAAAATGCTGAAACGGCAGCAGGCTTACATTCAGCAAATGGATATCGACTGACAGGAAGGGGAAGACATCAGGGGGAAAATGAAGTGAATGATCTGCAAAAAGCAGATAGACACAAAAACGATTCGTTCTTGTGTCGATAATAAAAAGGAGGACATGGTATGAAAAACAAAAAGGTATTGGCGATTGTGATGGCAGTCATGACTGCTGCATCCGCTCTTGTAGGCTGCGGCTCTACAGGAGCAACAGCTCCTGCGGATACCGCTGCGACGACGGAAAAAAAGGATGATGCCACAGCGGAAGCAGCTCAGACTACTGACGGTGAACCGGTGACCATCACTTTCATGCATGACTGGCCGGAGTACGAAGCGGAATTCACACAGATGATATCCGATTTCGAAGCGGAAAATCCGGATATCAAGGTTGAGACACAGGTGATCACCTGGGACGTTCTGACACAGACTCTGACAACAGCCTTCGCTGCTGGCGAAGCTCCTGATGTAGCATGCTGCTGGGCAAACCAGATGGGTTCGTTCAATTCCGTAGGCGCTACATACGATCTCACTCCTTATTTGGAAGAGAATAACAATGAATGGAGAGATTCCCTGCTGGCACCCGCTGTACAGTCCGGTACTGTTAACGATCAGGTCTTCTGTATACCGTTCAGAACAACCTGTACCGTGCTTGCATATAACAAGACGATGATGGAAGAGAACGGCTGGGAAGTTCCTACCACGTTGGAAGAGTTTGAAACATTGCTTGGCGAAGCTGCAAAGACCGGAGTAACACCTCTGTTGACGCCTGGTAATCCTCACGGCTTTCAGATTGCATCCCTGGTTGAGACTTTTGCATTGCATTACATGTACGATGCAGGATATCTTAAAAACAATGACTATTTGACAGGTCACTATACGGATGTTGCCAAAGAATATGCTGAAGCAGGAGCAAGATTAAGAGACTGGGTTGACAAAGGTTACATTGATGCGGATTCTCTTGCTATGACGAGAGAAGATGCTACCGGTCAGTTCTATTTGCAGAAAGGTCTGTTTGCATTCGTAAACAACAATGAACTGACAGATCTTGAAAAGAACTCCGCAGAAGCCGGTTTCGAAATTGGCGTTATGGCGTTCCCTGCACCCGAAGGCACGCCTACCCTGCTTCACAACTTTGGTGTTGACGGATTCATGGTTTACTCCGGTACCAAGTATCCGGAACAGTCCGCAAGATTCTTAAAATATATCACAAGCAAAGATGTACAGCAGAAATTCGGTAACGAGACACTGTCTGTAATGGCAAATAAGGACTGCACCTATGACAATGCAAACCAGAGCGAATTTGCAGAAATCTTCTCCAGCGCAGAGAGCTACAGAAAAAACTATGATTACAGTGCCGGCGATATCGGATCAGATACTGGTGATCTGGAAGCAGAATTTCTCTCCGATCCTTCCGAAACTCCTGAAGAATTCGGTCAGAAGATCGAAGATGCGTACGTCAAATTACTTGAAGAAAACGGTAAGTAATAAATAGCGGCAAACTGAAATAGGGCTGGCAGAAAATGGACTGCCGGCCCTATTTGAAAGGGTGAAGATATGAAGAGCAAAATGAATTATAAAACAAGGCAAAAGCTCATGGGATATGTTTTCCTGATTCCCGGTTTTGTATTTTTGGGATGCTTTCTTGTTTTCCCGTTTTTTAAGAGCCTGGTCAGGAGCTTTACGGATTGGAATGCATTCAGTCCGGATTTTAGTTTTGTTGGACTGAAAAACTACATTGAGCTGTTTCATAATGACGAATATTGGGCGGCGATCAAGGTCAATCTGGTTTTTGCAGTGGTTTCTACACTGATTCAGACAACCCTCGGTTTTTTGCTTGCATTTGCAGTATATTATATGACTCCGAAGTGGCAGCAGTTTTATAAAGTAGCTTTATATATCCCGGTCGTCCTCCCCGCTTCTGTAGTGGCGGTTATGTGGAAGTTTATGCTGAACAAGGATATTGGTCTGGTCAATACGTTGCTGCGCCTGGTTGGTCTTGACAATCTGACACATGCGTGGATCGGGGAGAAGAGCACTGCGCTCGGCACGGTTATTGCGGTAAATACCTGGCAGTATATCGGTTTTACGATGGTTTTATTCTATATTGCGATGATGAATATTTCCAAAGATGTTCTGGAATCCGCAGCGGTTGACGGCGCGACCAAAAAAGATCTGTTCTTCAATTTTTTCCTTCCGCTTACTGCGGGAACGACGGAAACAAACGTCATCCTTTCCATTTCCGGCGGTATGAAATCCTTTGCCCTGTTCTATATGCTGACCGGCGGTGGCCCCGGCAAGGCGACGACTGTAGTTGCACAGCTGATTTATACTACGGCGTTCGTTGATTTCAAGTTTTATAGGGCACTGGCAATGTCTACTGTGCTGTTTATCATCATTCTGACACTGGTGCTGATCAGCAGACTGATTGGACGCAGGTACAACTACGAATAAGCGAAGGGGTGAAAATAATGAAAGAAAAAAAGAAACTCACAATAGGAGGGATATTCAGTCAGATCGTTCTTCTGATTCTGGCAGTGATTGTGCTGTATCCGCTGGCATTTATGTTTCTGACATCCATAAAATCCAATCTGGATGTTTTGACGAACCCTTTTGGCATTACGACCTTTAAACCGGAAAACTATGTTTCTGCATGGAAAATTGGTAAAATTGGAAGCTTTTTCATGAACAGTGTTATTATTACGATTATGACGCTGGCAGTGCAGTTGATCGTTATTATACTCGCATCCTTTGCGCTCGGGAAATTAAGACCGTGGGGCAGTGGATTCATTGAAATACTGTTTTTGTCCGGACTGTTTATCACATCTGAAATGCTCACAATCCCCAACTTTACGACGCTGAAAGCGTGGGGACTGAACGGGACGCGGCTTGCGTTGCTGCTTCCGTATGTTACGCTGGGGCTTCCGACGGCAACCTTTATTATGATTAACTATGTAAAAGGCCTGCCGAAAGAGCTGGATGAAGCAGCACTGCTGGACGGCTGCTCCCTGCTGCAGAACCTGTTTCGGATTACGCTTCCGCTGTTAAAACCGGTTATCGCTACCGTAATGATTTTTAACTTCCAAGGTACCTGGAGTGAATTCTATTGGGCACTGATTGAAATTAAAAAGGATTCCTTAAAAACGCTTCCGCTTGGTCTGATGAACTTTAATTCCATGTACAATACGGATTATGGTGTACTGTGTGCAGGTCTGTGTATCGCGACCATTCCGGTGGTTTTGTTGTATCTGAAGTGTTCCTCTTATTTTATCGGCGGTATGGTAGCCGGTGCAGTTAAGGGATAAATTTGATGGACTATAGGAATTGATACGAGGAGAAAAAAGACATGAAGGATTTTGAAAACGATTTAATTTATTATTCCAATCCGGATCCGATTGAAGAACCCAGATTTCTTTTAAATTCACTGGATGAACTGGAAAAATCTTCAAAATACAGCGTTGTCTGCAACGGCACAGAGCGTGTTGTGTACCATACGGATTCGTTCGATTATGTTGTCGTAGTAGATGACGAAGCCTATGATCTGGAAATTTCGATTCATACACCCTTTGAGA
>OMCE01001099.1_pt1 | contig 11525 bp, 10 predicted proteins | sample 1644981 | NCBI WGS metagenome assembly OMCE01 (sample SAMEA103958151, study PRJEB25191) | human gut metagenome | reverse complement strand
GTGCGCTTGCTGCAAAAGGCATCATCGCCAAAAGCAACGCCATCATCATTTGTTTCATCATTTTCTTTTCCATTGCATATCTCTTTTATATGTTTCCTACATACTTATTCTTATTAGAAAATACGCAACTCTTACCATTGAGTAAACTAAAGAAACGCACTTTTAAATTTATTAGTATTGGTAATTATCAGTGTAACTACTCATGCCCATAGGGGTGCTGAGTAGTTACTTCTATAGAGGTGCTGAGTAGTTACTTCTATAGAGGTGCTGAGTAGTTACCAGAATCTCAACTCTTTTTGGGTACAGTCGCTCAACGGCTTGATTTTGTTGTCTTGCAAGATGAAATTGCAGTCTGGACGAAGCAAGTCGTTGGTCATCAGATAGGTATTGTGAGATGAGGTTCATGCTAAAACTCTTGTTTTTATTAAACTGCCTTGCTGCTATTCCTTTTCCAAAGGACTATAGAACAATTTCCTTTTTGGCATAGGCATAGGTTTTCCATTCATATCTTTAGGAGCTAAAGGAGAATTTTTCCAAGACTTTGCTGGATTAGACTTATAATCAGCCAAAGCTTGATTAAAGTGCTCACGAGTAGTCTTGAAATACTCTTTGTCGTTGACAGTAATTGGTGAACTTGATTTGCGAACAGAAATCGCAGAAAAAGTATGCTCTTTATCTTCTGTTTCCGCCGCAAGAATTAACCCTGGCAATCCATTTAGCTTCCAAGGTCCTACACTTTTAGGTATATCACAATACCAAGCTATCCAATTACGTCCACGGAAAGTAGCTGTTGCTTGATGACATAAATAGCCACATATTTCTTTCGTACTATCGGATAAAGCCCAATCTATATGAGGAACCTCCTCATGATACATAAATTTATCTATTGAGACCTGACCATAATAAGATAATTTATTCGCATTTACATTTTCTAGCAAGAATTCTTTAAAGTCGGGACTATACTTATTGTAGAAATCAAAAAATTCTCCAAGAGTCATTTGTTGCTTGCCAACAAGAGCAGAGTCCAATCTATATGAGCCATAACTTTCATATTTAAAAATTGAATCACCTAATTCTAAGATAGCATGATACTCTCTCATATCACCTAAGCTATGGTCGATGACGCGATAGTTGTAGATACATTCTATAATACTAGAATCAACTATTTTTTTCGTACCTAGCTTTGCAGGCTCATTTGCCAAAGGTCCAGATATAGTTTGAGCATTTGTCAATAACGGAAATACACAAAAACACAAAAATACAATTATTTTATCCATAAGCAAACCTCTATTTTACATTATTTATACGTGCTTCAGCATGAGCACCTTTTCTTTCTCCGCAATAAGTTTCGTTCAAATCTTCTATATAGTCAACGAATTCCTCTGATTTAGAGAAAAACTCAAGTGCTACTGTCATGATTTGTTTTCCACAAGACGTAGTTACAACTGTTCCAACATGCTCAGCAGCATTAGCCACAACTCCCATCAGCGCAAAGGCTGACATTAAAAACAATTTCTTCATAATCTCAATTTTTTAGTTGTTGTTTGTTTTAATTTCCACTGCAAAAGTACAAAATTGCAGGGAAAGTCGCAAGAACATTATTAATTTAATTTTTACCTATTTTTTACCATTCACCAAATACACTAAAAATGAAAAGGTTATGAGTATTTTATCTAAATTTTACCATGCCAAAAATTATGGGATATGTAGCACATACTCATCAAATTCCTTGGGCTTTCCTACCTTTTCACACAGCTTTTTCAACATGGTTTTCCGGCTTTTTGAGATTGCTGCATCAGATAGATTTAAAAGTCTTGCCATTAAGGATGCAGGAATTCCGAGTCTAATCAGTAAGCAGATTCGATAATCTCTATCGCTGACTCGGTTCTTCAACATAGGAATAAAGTTAGGAATTAGTTCCTCTACCGTATCAGCCAATTCCGTCCAATCCTCCTCATTCATTTCTTCCAAAGGATGCGCTTCTATACATTGGATTTTTTTGTAAATGGAAGAATTCTTTAAAACTAAATAAGCATCGGACATCGAAGATAATGAGTATCTGTTTTGTATATCATGTATCTCTGACACTAATTTACTGATTGCATTTTCTTTCTCTGTTATAATTTGAGCCAGTTTTTTGTCTTTTTCTGCTACAAGTTGAGCTTTTTCTTCCTGTAACCTTTTAAGTTTAAGCAAGCAGTCCTCATACACCAGCTTTGAAGCTGCTATTCTCTTTTTCTTGAGAGCTAGCTGCTTTCTATAAATATAAGAAAGGAATAAGAACAAAATGACGCAAGCAAAAACAATCATATAGTTCATTTGTGTACTTCGTTTCGCTTTCTGCTCAGCCATTCTTGCTATTTCTTGATTTCTACCATAATCATACATCGCTTGCATTTGCTGTAATTGGTTTTTCCTTGCCTCCATCAAACTTGAATCATTATACTCAGAACTTTGCAAGGCATACTTCATAGCCAAGGATGGTTGGTTAACCTTTGCATAATACTGAGCTAAAGTTTTTGTTGTAGCAGCTTTGACGCTATATGATTTACACAACTTTAAGCTTAGGGATAGATTGGCATAAGCTGAGTCTAACTTATTTACAAACAGATAATAACACCCTTTTAGGCATAATACATAAGCCTTAGAATCTTCATATTCCAAATTTCCCTCATACCCTGTAGAAAAGTATGCCTTAAAAGTTTTTAGGGCATTAAGCGTATCTTCCTTTTCAACATAATAGTTATAATTACAGCCAAAAGCTATTGCTGCTGCATAGTTGTTTCCTATTTGCTTAAACATAGTTGCAGCATGCAAGTTTATCGCAATAACAGAGTCTTTATTTCCTAAATAAGAATAAGCATTTTCTCGATTTTGATAGTTAATAATTGCATTCAAGGTATCCTTTGCCAAATAGGCATACTTCTCCGCCTTACCAAAAGCATCTAACAATTGATAAGGTAAATATTGCTTACTAAAAAGAAAACCCATCTGGCTGTATACTCTATAAAGCGTGCCATAGTCACAATCTGCGGCAGTGGTATCGGCTTGCTCCGTCGCTTTATTATAATACTCCAATGCCATTGGTGCCTCATGCATATCCCTGTACACGCAGCCCAAGACATAGTTGGCAAGCATACGCTCGTTAGCCGAACCATGATGGTCATAATAATCCACCACTTCCTTCATCACGCTATCAGATGTGAACGTGATGCAAGCCTTGTTCATCGCCTTATGACGCAACAACTCATAGCGCATTTTTTGCGATTGGGAAAACTCTGGTAGCTGGGGCTTTATTCCATCAAGCATCCGGAAGGCAACCGTTGCTGAGTCGTCATTAACATTCATGATGCTATCTGCCCGTTGCATCAAATCATCATACTTCCTGTTTCCTGCACAAGATGCAAGAATCAGGAGGATTAACAACAAATATATGACCTTTTCTTTCATTCCTCTCTTTTTTTGCAAAAGTACGAAAAAATAAAGAAACTACAAAATAATGTCTCTATAAAATAACTATCACAAACCGCACATCAGCCGAAAGACGCCCGCACAACAGCTGTTATGCAAGCGCACATCAGGTGATGTGCAAGCGCACAACAGCTGATGTGCGGTCTTAGATACTATATTTCCCAACAATTTCTACTGTCTTTTCCAACAACTTCTATCGTATATATAGAAGTCTTTTACTAGGTTCTTCCGTTAAATGCGAAGATGCTTACCATGTAAGACGTATAGCTTTAACGGAAGAACCTTTTTAAAAAACGTGTACTCTTTTTTAATGGATAATAATGAGTTTGGCAAACTCCCAGACAACAATGCCAGCAGTAACGCTGACATTCAGGGAATGCTTTGTACCAAACTGAGGAATTTCCAGACAGCCATCACTCATATCTACGATGTTCTGCTTTACGCCTTTTACTTCGTTTCCAAAAATAACAGCATAACCCTTCTCTTCTTCAGTGTGGGCTTCCGGCAAGTTCTGAAGCTTGGTAGAACCTTCTACCTGCTCAATACTATATACAAAGTAGCCTTTTTGCTTCAACTTCTCTACAGCTTCTTCTGTAGTCTTGAAGTATTCCCAATCCACACTGTCTTCGCCTCCCAGAGCCGTCTTATGGATTTCGGCATTAGGAGGAGTAGCGGTAATACCACAAAGATACACCGCTTCAACTCTGAAGGCATCGCAAGAGCGAAAGACACTTCCTACATTATATAAGGATCGCACATCATCGAGAACAACAACCAAAGGAAGTTTTTCTGCTTCCTTGAATTCCTCCAGGGTGAGGCGATTCATCTCTATCGTTCTTAATTTACGCATTGCCTTCTGCTTCTTTTGTTTTGTAAGCCAAGGCGTACATACGTATCTGCTTAATCATCGCCAGAAGACCATTACTGCGAGTAGGACTCAAATGATCCTTCAAACCAATCTTCTCTACGAAATAGAGATCAGCATCCATAATCTCTGTTGGAGTATGACCGCTCAACACGCGAATCAGGAGAGCGATGATGCCCTTCACGATAAGCGCATCACTATCGGCAGTAAAGACGAGCTTACCATCTACATAGTCACACTGCAACCAAACACGACTCTGACAACCGTCGATAAGGTTCTGCTCGTTCTTATATTTCTCTTCGAGAGGAGCCAGTTCATTGCCCAAATCAATGAGCATCTGATACTTGTCCATCCAGTCGGTAAAGTCCTGGAACTCCTCAACTACTTCATCCTGCAAATCATTAATTGTTGCCATTATTTTATTTCTTTAATTTCGTTTACTGTAATCAACTTATAGAGCTTATCGTTAGGGCGAACCTTGCCAGGCACAGGAACGGAAACTCTCCAACCCTGCTGCGCTGTTTCCACTGGCTTCAGGTCGTAACGGATTTCATCGGCATTGAGATACATCACGCCGGTAGTGTTACCCGTAATGAGAAGCTTCTCACCCTTATCAAAGGTTGAAGCCTCTACGGCAACCTCTGCCACGCCCAACTTAGAGAAGTATTTCATCACCTTACCCACAAGTACCTTCTTCTCTGTAGCCACAGAACCATAATGCTTATTCCACTCACCGAGAGTCTGACCCTGATAATAACCATCCCAGAAACCGCGGTTGAATACGGTGGCAAGTTTTTCGTCCCAGGCATCCTTCTTCTCTTCTGTAAAGGTGCCGTCAAGAACTGCAGCTATCGCTTCCTTATAGCATTTCACTACAGTATATACATATTCAGGACCACGGGCACGACCCTCAATCTTGAAGACGCGAACACCAGCATCCATCATGCGGTCGATGAAGCGGATGGTCTTCAGATCCTTAGGACTCATCACATACTTGTTGTCGATTTCCAACTGGTTACCGGTTTCATTATCAGTAACGGTATAACTGCGACGGCAGATTTGCACACACTCACCACGGTTGGCAGAACGATTGGCATTGGCAAGACTCATATAGCACTTACCGGAAACCGCCATGCACAAAGCACCATGACAGAACATTTCGATACGAATCTGCTTGCCCATCGGACCGCAGATATTCTGCTTCTCAATCTGCTCATGGATGTGCTTCACCTGATCCATGTTTAATTCACGTGCCAATACAGATACATCTGCGAAACGTGCATAAAACTTCAAAGCCTCTGTATTAGAAATGTTTAACTGTGTGGATAAATGAACTTCCTCACCTACCTCATTACAATAGCTCATCACAGCCACGTCACTGGCGATTACTGCAGAAATGCCAGCCTCCTTGGCAGCATCAATGATTTCTTTCATCGTCTCAATGTCGTCATCATAGATTACCGTATTAACGGTAAGATAAGTCTTGATGCCATGCTCATTGCAGGTAGCAGCAATCTCACGCAAATCGTCAATAGTAAAATGATTGGCAGAGTGAGAACGCATATTCAACTTACCGATTCCGAAATAAACAGAGTCGGCTCCAGCTTGAATGGCAGCAGCAAGGGATTCGCGAGATCCTACTGGCGCCATTACTTCAAATTCGTTTATCTTTGTATTCATGAATGCAATTTTTCTATTTGTGGGTGCAAAGTTACGCCAAAATAAAGACAATACAAAATTATTCAAGATTTATTTTATGTTATAGGTGGCATTATGAAATCTTAACGCAAGAAATCAAGCTCTAGCTTACTCTAAATCAAATAATAATTGTATCTTTGCTGCCCAGATTACTTATACCAAATAAGTAGATCAACATAGAAGATTATACACCTATTATTATATATAAAGAGGTATGAAGAAAATTATTATAGCATTTTTAGCAATAGTACTGATTGCAAGTTGTAACTACAAGAGAGATTCTGGTCATCAACAGTCAGAGTATCAAATAGACAACCTGCCCGCATCAGTCAAGCTGATCCATACAACCCCTATCAAAGATCAGGGTGAAAGCGAACTCTGCTGGGCGTATGGCATGCTTGCAACCATCGAAAGCGAGCACATCATGAAGGGCGACTCTGTTAATCTGTCCGTTGCCTACGTGGCACGCATGATGCTTCAGGAACAGGCACTGGAATATTACTTTGCTCAGGGAAAGAAAGATATCAGCCTTCGTGGCACCGCTTCCATGCTTATACATTATATAGATAAGTATGGAGCCCAACCATACGACAGTTACGAAGATCCCAAGCATGTAAACTATAAGGTGCTCTGCAGAAAGGTACAGAAGCTATGCGACAGTGCCATCTCCCAAAAGACGGGTATCGACAAACTCAAGGAAGATTTAAACAATCTCTTTGATGCAGAAATAGGATACATGCCCGCCAAGGCTGTCCACATGCTAGGTGCCGAATACACCCCACAGGAGTTTGCCCACAGCGTATGCTATCCGGAAGAATACGTATCGCTCACCAGTTTCTCCCATCATCCTTTCAGGGAATACTTCGCACTTGAGGTTCCAGACAACAGAATGCACGATGCCTTTCTCAACCTCCCTCTTGACGAGATGATGCTCCACATCCAAAAAGCAGTAGAAAAGGGTCACCCTGTCTGCTGGGAAGGCGACATCAGCGAACCAGGTTTCCAAACACCAAAGAAGAACTATGTAGATGTTCGACCAGCGGAGCGACCTGTAACACAATTGTCACGTCAGAAGGAGTTTGAACAACTCCGCACTACCGATGATCACGTGATGGAAATCATAGGTTCTTTCGTTGAAGGCAAGCAGCGCTATTACGTCTGCCGCAATTCATGGGGTAAGAAATGGGGAAACAAGGGACTCATCTATCTCTCGGAAGACTATATCAAGCTAAAGACCATAGCCGTCTACATGAGTGAAGATGCCTTCCTTTATGATAAAGTTTAAGATAGGTACGATAATACTTGATATAAGTCAAATATCTGTTTCATAACACTTGTGTACGCACACACATAGTTGATTTACATCAAAAAAGGGGGCTTTTTTAGCATTTTCCGCATAAAAGATTTGGCTGGTTGGCAAAATCGTCGTACCTTTGCATCGTCAATAAGACAAAAAGGTTATTAGGTTTTTAGGTTAAGATTGTTAGTTGTTTATAGGTTATTAGTTAAAAGGTAAAAAAAAGATTGTTTATTCAAGGACGACAAAAGAAAATTTGTTTAGGTTATTAGGTTTTTAGGTTTAAGATTGTTAGTTGTTTAGTTTTTTTAGGTTATTAGTTTTAAGGTAAAGAAAAAAGATTGTTTATTCAAGGACGACAGGATAGTTTTTCAGTAGGTTAGGCGTAACTTAAGGTAAAAAAGAAAAACGTATCGGATAACAAAAGATGAAGCCTGTGAGCAGTAAAATGACTGCTTCGGGCAACACAACGGAGGGGACTTGTGAAAGCAAACCTCCTTGAGTTATGAAAAAATTGGGAATATAGCATTAATGGTGCGCAATTTCGAGGACTCTCGAGGTTGCGCACTTTATTTTTATTGAAAATATCTTCGATTTTATTTTGTATTACCAATGAAAAGTCGTAATTTTGCAAAAGATTAATAAAGGCATTGAGAATATGGCAAGACATCCTTTGTGGAACGAAGATTACTGGCTGTTACTGTTACAGTTGTACCAGAAAAAGCCAATGGGCGTAAAACCTCTCTATTCGAAAGGAATGGTTGACTTGAGCCTGGAGCTCCACATTCAACCAGAATATCTGCATGAGCAGATGTTCAAACTGAGAATGGTTGCTCCGCACATCAAGCGATTATGGGATAAATACGCCGATAATCCACGCAAACTGGCTCACGATATAGCTCTCGTCAGAAAGATGAGGGGATGTGGCAATGCGCAAGCTTTCTTCGAAGGAGTGGCTTTGAAAGAATCATTCGAGAAAGATTGGGAACCGCTAGAAGCAGAACCTTCACTCACTCCGGTGAAGCTGATCATTATTCTTGATCTCTATTTCCAGCTTACCCCCATCACCATGGTACCAGAAACCCCTGAGATTATAGACCTCGCCAAGTTTATCAAAACAACGCCGGAGATAATTGCAGAGGTGATGAGCGTATTCCGGTTCTGCGACCCTTATCTCAACAGAGAGAAAGAACCCGCAAGCCCACTCCTGGAACCATGCAGCGATATTTGGCAAAAATACGGTAATGGAAATCCGGATAAACTGTATCAGTTTGCCAATGAACTGAAAGAATATTTTAAGAACAAGTAATATACTATCAAATTATAGCTTAACTCAAAAAAGAAAAAAAATGGCTCAGAAACTCATTCAGACACAGGCACAAAAGCTGCAACAGCTTCAAAAGCTCACCGCACAGCAGATACTGCAGGTGAAGCTCTTGGAAATGCCTCTCACCGAACTGGAGGAAAGCGTAAATGCCGAACTGGACGATAATCCTGCATTGGAGAGTGAGAATCCAGACGATATGCTGAACGAAAGCTACGATGGAGAGACTCCGATGGATACTGATACAGAAAACTATAATGACGACAGCAACGAAGAGGCTGCCTACGAGGCTCAATCGGAAAAAGAAGAAAGAAAAGATGAACTGGACCAGGCTTTGGAAAGCATAGGAAGAGACGACCAGATGCCTGATTATAATACAGATAGATACAGCAATCAGGACAATGCTGACTATGAAGAAATGGTGTATGGCGATACTACCTCCTTCTACGATAAGCTGAAGGAGCAGATGGATATGCACATACTCTCTGATAAGGAAAAGGAGATTATGGAATACCTCATCGGTTCGCTCGATGATGACGGTCTGCTACGCAAAGACCTAGACAGCATCTGCGATGAGCTTGCCATCTATCACAACATAGACGTAACGGAGAAGGAGATTGAGCATGTGCTCCACATCCTCCAGACCTTCGACCCTGCAGGTGTTGGTGGCAGAAGCCTTCAGGAATGTCTCCTGCTGCAAGTCAAGAGATTGCCAAGAGGCGTTCTCCGCAAGACGATGGAAGAAGTTTTCACCGACTATTTCGAAGAATTCACCAAGAAACATTGGGATAAGATCAAGGCGGGACTCGAATTAAACGATACCCAGGTAGAAACCCTGAAGGAGGAAATCAGAAAGCTGAATCCTAAACCTGGTGCTTCAATGGGCGAAACGGAAGGCAGAAACATGCAGCAAATCACTCCCGACTTTATCATCGACACCAATGATGACGGTTCTATCACGTTCACCCTCAACCGCGGAAACGTTCCCGAGCTCACCGTGTCTCCATCATTTACTGATATGATAGACACCTACAAAAAGCACAAGGAAAAAATGAGCCGCCAAGACAAGGAGGCGCTGCTCTATGCCAAGGAAAAAGTAGACAAGGCTCAGGGATTTATCGAAGCTATCAAGCAACGTCGGCACACGCTCATCGTCACGATGAAAGCCATCATTGACATTCAGCGCCAGTTTTTCATGGATGGAGACGAAGCCGACCTGAAACCGATGATTCTCAAAGACATAGCAGACCGTACAGGTTTGGACATCAGTACCATATCACGTGTCAGCAACGTAAAATATGCACAGACCAAATGGGGAATATTCCCACTCAAATTCTTCTTTGGCGACAGCTATGTAACGGAAAACGGAGAGGAGATGGCTACCCGCAAAATCAAGCTGGCCCTGCAGGAGCTGATCAATAAGGAGGATAAGAAAAAACCACTAAGCGATGAAGCCCTTGCCAAGGCGCTCAAAGAGAAAGGTTTTCCTATTGCACGACGCACGGTTGCCAAATACAGAGAGCAGTTCGGCATCCCGGTTGCACGACTCAGGAAATAAGGAAAGATACGTTAGAGTTATGAAATATTAGAGTTATGAAAGAGAAAAATATCATATTGGCAGCTCAGATTATGAGTATGATCTTCACCCCGTTCTATCTTCCGCTGGTAGGACTCACCGTGCTGTTCATATTCAGCTACATGGCATTATTGCCCATGGCTTATAAATTGACGATGCTTGCCTTTGTGTATCTGTTTACGGTTGTTACTCCATCCCTCCTGATACATCTATATCGCAGAGTACAGGGATGGACAGCCAAGGAATTAGGCAAGAAGGAGCGTCGTATCGTGCCATACATCATCTCCATCGTGTGCTATTTCTGCTGTTTCTTCTGGATGGAATACCGCAATACGCCACGTGTCATCAGCATCATCGTGGTTGTAGCGATGGCAATACAGATGATTTGTGCCATCATCAATGTCTGGTGGAAAATCAGTACGCATACTGCAGCCATCGGTGGCGTGGCAGGCACATTGGTATCCTATTCCATGGCGTTTTCCTTCAACCCGCTGTGGTGGCTCTGCTTAGTCTTGATTCTGGCAGGAGCAGTAGGAACAGCCAGAATGATTCTGCGACAACATACGCTATCTCAGGTGGTTATGGGATTTCTGATAGGAATCGTCTGTGCTATTATGATTATCTAGCATCAGTATCAGAAAGCACATTCTGCAAAGAAAAAAGTTTATAATTATAAATAAATAAGAAGAAATGAAACCATTAGTAAGCATTATCATGGGCAGTACAAGCGATCTGCCTGTTATGGAAAAAGCATGTAAGTGGTTGAACGACAACCAGATTCCTTTCGAGGTGAATGCCCTCTCTGCTCATCGCACTCCAGATGCAGTAGAATCATTCGCCAAGGGAGCTAAGGAGCGTGGCGTAAAGGTAATCATCGCCGCTGCCGGTATGGCTGCCGCCCTTCCTGGTGTCATCGCAGCATCTACCCCACTGCCAGTTATCGGTGTGCCTATCAAGGGTATGCTCGATGGTATTGATGCCATGCTCAGCATCATTCAGATGCCTCCTGGCATTCCTGTGGCTACTGTTGGTGTGAATGCGGCTCAGAACGCTGCCATCCTCGCTGCCGAGATGATTGCCCTTGCCGATGAGGAAGTGGCTCAGAAGGTAGAGGCTTGGAAGGCGGGTCTCGGTGCCAAGATTGAGAAGGCTAACAAGGATTTGGCTGAGGTGAAATACGACTTCAAGTGTAATTAATCTAATATGCCCCATTCTTTGGGGCATATTCTATTCTTATACATTATGGTAGATTTATTCAATTATACCCGCCGTGCCTCTTCTGTGGCACATATCG
>OMCE01001092.1_pt1 | contig 11570 bp, 14 predicted proteins | sample 1644981 | NCBI WGS metagenome assembly OMCE01 (sample SAMEA103958151, study PRJEB25191) | human gut metagenome | reverse complement strand
CCTAACAAGTGGGGTGTTTTGTTATGCCAAAAAGAGAGCCAAACAAGAAATACACACCAGAATTCAAGAAGCTGGTGGTAGAAACAATGCTGAAAGGAAAACTTGGGTATAGTGAGCCAACGGGCCGCGGAGAATGATCGGCTTGCTGAAAAGCTCGAACAGCTCCACGAGGAAAGCCCAGATAAGGGATACCGGCGGCTCAACGACGATCTGCGCCATGACTGCGGCATCCATGTCAACGACAAACGGGTGCTCCGCATCTGCCGGGTCAGAGATATCCGCTCTACCGTGAAATATAACAACCGTGGCTGCACCAGACAGGCGAAGAACCCGCAGTATCTTGCTGAGAATCTTTTGGGCAGGCAGTTTTATGCCGCAAAGCCCAATGAAAAGTGGCTTACCGATGTGACCGAATTCAAGTGGTTTGAGGGTGTGAAGGTACAAAAGCTCTATCTGAGCGCCATCTTAGATCTTTGTGACCGGCGCATCGTGTCCTATGTGCTCAGCGAACGCAACGATAATCCGTTGGTTTTCAAAACCTTCGACAAGGCTGTGAAAGCCAATCCGGACGCACAGCCCCTGTTTCATAGCGACAGAGGGTTCCAGTACACCAACCGCACTTTCCACCACAAGCTCGTACAGGCAGGCATGACGCAGAGTATGTCCCGTGTGGCGCAATTGTATTGACAACGGTCCGATGGGGGGCTTCTGGGGCATTCTGAAGCGGAAACGCTATTACGGCAGACGGTTTACCAGCAAGCATGAGCTTGTCCAGATGATCCAGCAGTATAGGACGTACCTCCCGCAATATGCCGAGCGGAAAGCCTCAAAGAGCCTTAAAAAGCAGCAGGCGGAGTGCCCGGATACACTTCGTAATCAGCAGGTCGTGTGTTCGAGTCACACCACCAGCTCCAAAAGCATCGAAAACTTCGGTTTTCGGTGCTTTTTTGTTGCAAAAACGCAGAAAATGGTGTGGGTCAAAATGTGGGTCAACTGCCTGACCCACACCGTGACCCACACGCGGAATAAACTGTACCCAAGAAAATGGACACGAGATTTTGACCCATGGCCCCGTTCGGCGGACACGCATTTGACCCATAGAGTCAGAAGCGCCGCACCTGTGTTATGATAGAACGACCGAACGGAGGTGCTGTATGGGCACGAAGAAGAAATTCACACCAGAGGAACTGAAGCATCTGCAGGCAAACCCCTACACGCTGCGGGTGACGGCAGACAGCATATCCTACACCCTCGCTTTTAAGGAGGCGTTCTGGGCGCTCAGTCTCCAGGGCTACACCGGCACAGCCGCCTTCCGCAAGCTGGGCTACAACTGCATCGGCGCTTTCGATGTGCCGGATCGCCGGAAGATCCCGGAGGCCGACATTATCATGGAAACAAGAAAAGGCGTAGCACTCAGCTACGCCCCGGAACGCCTTGCAGTATGAACTTTTCAGGAAATAAAAAAGCAGAGTGTCCATTACAGGATACTCAGATCCTATAAGGACACTCTGCATGGTCCCCCGACCGATTGTAAATCCGAACTCTCAATGTCAGTAAAATCAAGCCTTTCCTCGCCCTCCTTATAGTTAAAGGTAATCAAAATGTAATCGTCAAAGACGGTCACGGAGTTTACAAAGCTGTCAATAAGCCTCCGCCGTTCTTCCAGCTTGGACACATCCAGGGTACGGAAACGGCAAATCCAGTATGTCACATCCTCACGGGTCAGCATGGGGTGTTTCATTTCCTCCTGGATGATTTGCAGCTCTATATCCGCTTTCCTGTCCTCCAACTCGTCAAGCCGCTGTTTGGTGGAGGCGTTTATAATCCCCATCTGGATAGCGTTCAGCATATTGGTGATACCTCGCTCTGTTTCCTCCAACTGGTGCCGGAGTGCCGGGAGGACGCTGCTCTCTCTGGTCTGAATGTCCATCACGGTGTCGGCTATGTACTCCACAAAATTATCGTCCATTACCTTTGCCATAACAGCGTTGACAACAGCGTTTTCAATGGGCGTTTTCCGTATGCTCTTGTGCTTGGCGTTGCAGCTTTTTTGTTTCTTGGTGTTTACACAGCGATAATAATGGTATTTCCGGCCCTTGCTGGCGCTGGTGCCGCTCTCGCCAACCATCATGGCCCCGCAGGTGCCACAAAACAGCTTTGTGGTCAGCAGATAATCGTCCTCGGCCTTGTGGCGGGCCGGGGCTTTTCTGTTTGCCGCAAGCCGTTTTTGCACCCTGTCAAACAGGTCTTGGGGGACAATAGCGGGGATACCGCCGGGGGTGACAATTTCCCGATAGCTGTATTCCCCGATATACTTCCGGTTTTTCAGCAGACGGGCCATAAAGTTCAGGTCAATCTTTTTACCTCGTACCGTTGTAACGCCCTTTTGCCGCATTTCCTCCATGATTTCCTTCATGGTGGCTCCCTGGTCATACCGGGTGAATATTTCCAGCACCACGGGGGCGGTGCGAGGGTCAAGCTGGTACTGCATATCCTTGTCTATAACATAGCCGAAGGTGGGCGTACCGCCGTTATACTTGCATTTCAGAGCGTTTTCCGTATGGCCCCGGATAACCTTCTCGGACAGCTCAGCGGAGTAGTATTCCGCCATACCTTCCAGCATACTTTCCAGAATGATACCCTCCGGCCCCTCGGAAATGTTTTCCGTAGCAGAAAGCACCTTGACGCCATACTTCCGAAGCTGGGCCTTATAATGGGCGCTGTCGTAGCGGTTCCGGGCGAAACGGTCTAACTTCCAGACAATGACCACATCAAACAGGCCCTTGGCGCTGTCCTTCACCATGCGCTGGAAGTCCGGGCGGTTGTCGGTCTTGGCGGACAAGGCCCGGTCAATGTATGTCCGCAAAATGGTAATGTCGTTTTTCACACAATAGGCCGTACACTCCCGAAGCTGGCCCTCAATGCTTTCCTCCCGCTGGTTGTCGCTGGAATACCGGGCATAGATCACCGCTTTCATTCCTCGTTCGCCTCCTCTGTCATAATCCGAAGCAGCGCCTCTTTCAGACGCTTGTTGACGGGCGCTTGCGGGTCAAAGCACATTTCTATAAATTCCCGCATTTCCTCGCTCTGTTCCATCTTTTCTTTAAGCGCCTGGGGCTTGTAGTCGTACAGCTTGCCCCGTGGCTCGTCTGTACGGCAGTAGAGATAATCCATAGACACATCAAAATAGTCAGCGTACTTCACAAACATCTCCGGCCCTGGGACGGCTTGGCCCTGCTCGTATCGGTTGATACTGGACTGCTGTGTGCCGAGTATCCCGGCAAGTTTCGTCTGGGACAGACGGACACCCACACGGAGGGCTTTTAGGCGTTCACCAATCATTTCTTTCATTCTGCGGGCCTCCTTTTTCTGTTGATATAAGACTATCGCAAATAAGCATATTAGTCAACTCCTTATTTTGTTTCCTCGTAAATCCCAGTATTGAACCGGGGTGTCAGCCAGCCTGCGGCTGACACCCCTTGATAACCGAAAAGCCCAGGCCCCTCCCCCTGTCAATGGCGGCACATGGGCCGTTTATCTTGACCATTGACAGGGGGAGGGGGCTGGGCTACTGGCAAGAAAGGCAGGGCAACGCAAGATATAGAATTATTTACAAAATATTCATCAATATATGGAATAGGTATGGTAATATATCGTTGCCCTTCCATAAATGAAACATGAAAAACCAAGAAGCAAAGTAAGCCGCCGTTTTCAGCGGCACACAAGGAGGAACCCCGGACGGTATTTAAGATACCGCCCACATGTGACGGGCATGGGAAAGCGGTTGCTGTACGCTGTCCCGGCAAGTGCCCCAGGATTGACGGGGGAATACGGCTCCATTTCCGTATTCCAATGTAACATTGAATTATCGTGAGCGGGCTTTGCGCGCCGGAGGTGGATAGTAAACACTATTATTCACCCAAGGCGTATTTCACGATAAGGAGGTGGCCGCTATGGTAAGTAGTCTTTTCCTGTTACGGCGATACCATAGACCCCAGCGACACGACCCCAGGCGCACCACCTCCGGCGGCAAACCCATCTAAACCGAAATCTGTAATCCGAGGATACAGCTTTGGCAGTTCAGACGCCAAAGCAAGGCCCGGATTATAGACTTGAATTGTCCAAGCTGGTGAACGGATATTTAGCCGTGCTGGAATGGAGTCCCGCACGGCTGGCGAAAATGTCCGGGCAGTCCAAAGCGACCATCAGCAGAATAACGAGTTACGACACAGAAAGGAACCCCTACTACCGGCCGGAGTTAAGGACGATACAGGCCATTGCCCAGGCGCTGGAACTCACATTAGAGCAGCGGCGGGAGCTGTTTTATACAGCGTTCCCGGAGTTCTATGTGTGGGACGAGGCGGCGGAGCATGGCTACACCGTAGACGAAACCAACGACCTGCTGCACGGCAGGGGCCTCCCCCTTCTGACATCTGACAAGTGAATGACCGATTAAAAGCCGACGCCCTATACAGCACAGGGGCGTCGGTTTTTTGCGCCCTTTCAAGTGTTTCACGCATGAAACGACATTTCGCTTTTTCCCTGGTATGATGGGGACAACACAAGGACTTGTGATTTCAAAAGGGTGGGGCAAAGGCCACGCACCGCCCGGAAAGGAGAACCTATGAAGATCACCGACCTTATCATTGACCCCCGGAGCCTTGGGAGCAAGCTGTGGCTGGTGGAGGTGTCCCCGGCCTATGAGTATCGTGAAAACCGCAAAACTGATACCGTCCTCGGCTACCGCTATACCGTCGCTATGCCGGAAAAGGGCCTGGACAAAATCAATGTGCGGATTGACGGGGATAAACGCATGGACGCCCCGGACGGCTATGCGGAGGTGCGCTTTGACGGCCTGGAGGTATTCATCTATTGGAGCCAGGGGCAGCCCCAGGTGGGGGCCAGGGCCACGGGTATCCATTTGGTGAACCCTAAGACCTGATGCGCTGGCGGCGCTGGGGAGGCCAGCCGGGGAAAAGACAATTCCCCTCAAGGGAAGTGTCCCCCGGCGGCAGCGCCAGCGCCGCCTTTCCCATAAGGGGGCAGTATTACCCCTTATGGGAAACATGTAGCATGTAGCAAAACAAGGAGGCTGACTATGGGAAACAATTCCCAATCCCGCAAGTGGTCACTGGTCATTAACAACCCGTTGGAGGCCGGATTAGACCACACCGCTATCTCCGAAAAGCTGCACCTGTTTTCGCCCGACTATTACTGCATGGCCGACGAGATAGCGACAACGGGGACATATCACACGCATGTTTTCTTCTACGCTCCATCGCCGTCACGCTTTTCTACCGTCAAAAAGCGTTTCCCCATAGCCCATATTGAAAAGGCATACGGGTCGGTGCAGGAAAACCGCTCTTATCTGCGGAAGGATGGCCGATGGGCGGATACGGACAAGGCGGAAACCTCGGTGCCTGGGACTTTCGAGGAATGGGGCGAGGCCCCGCCGGAGCGAGCGGAGAAACACCCGGAGATGTTCCGACTCGTCCAGAATATCCGGGACGGCATGACCACCACGGAAATCATTGACGATAACCCGGCTATGGCCTTTCGTGTCCGTGACATTGACCTGCTCCGGCAGACTTTGACGGCGGAGAAGTACGCCGTGGAAAACAGGCCCCTGGAAGTATCCTACCTCTACGGGGCCAGCGGGGCGGGCAAGACAAGGAGCATTTACGAGGCCCACGACCCCCGGAGCATTTACCGGGTGACAAACTACCGGGCGGCAAAAGGCATTTCCTTTGACGGCTACCACGGGCAGGAGGTGCTTGTGTTCGAGGAGTTCAGCGGGCAAGTCCCCATTGAAGATATGCTGAACTATCTGGACATTTACCCCCTGTCCCTCCCCGCCCGGTACAATGACAAAACGGCCTGTTATACCACGGTCTATATCACCTCTAACCTTCCGCTGGAAAAGCAGTACCGGGGCGAACAGTGGGACAGGCCGGAAACCTGGCGGGCGTTCCTCCGCCGTATCCATAACATCATTGAGTTTTTACCGGACGGAACCACCGTCCAGAAGAAGAAAGGGGGCTGGCCCTGTGACCAGAAACGATAAAGACACCATCACCAGGCGGACGGAAAACCGCCATCTGCTTCGGCGCATGAAAGCGGGGCTTATGGCGGCCAGGGACACACCCCACAAGGGGCTGCTGCTCACGGCGTACCTTGCGGGCGCTGTGCTGGTCTGGCTGTTCCGGGGACACCTGTTCGGCCTGGACGCCTACGGTATGTTTTCCCCCGTCCTGAACGCCGTTATAGACCTGTTAGTGCCTCTCTACGCCGTGGGCGGCCTCCTGGCCGTCCTGGTACTCCTGGGAACACCCTGGGGCGGCAGGGAGGCAAAGGAGGGCTTGCAGAAGGTGGGCCTTGTCAACCACGCCGGAGAGGCCCCTATCCTCCTGTGCAAGCAGCGGGACAAGGACACGCCCCGGCTGACGCTCTGGGAGTTTGACACCTGTGGCATACCTATGGGGGAGTGGGAGGACAAGCGGGCCAGGATTGAAACGGCCCTGAATATCACCATAGCGAAAATGACATGGGCGGAGGGGCGGAAAATCATCTGTGTCTATGCCGTCCCCGCCGAGAGCGATTTTCTGGCCTTGCTCCCCTGGAAAGACAAATATCTGTCCCCGGACAGCTTTGTGTTGGTGCTGGGGGAAAGCCTGACGGGGCCTGTGACGGTGAACCTCGCCAACATCCCCCATATCCTGCTGGGCGGCTCCACGGGCAGCGGAAAGAGCGTACTGCTGAAGCTGCTGCTTATGCAGGCGGTGGAAAAGGGGGCGGAGGTCTACATAGCGGACTTCAAGGGCGGCGTAGACTTCCCCAGGGTTTGGCGGCAGAAATGCCACATGTGTTTCCGGGAGGATGAATTGCTCCATACCTTAGACCAACTCACGGCGGTTTTGGAGTGCCGCAAAAAGCGGCTGGAAGAAACGGAGTGCAAAGACCTGGACACCTACAACGAGGCCACGGGGGAGGGACTTCCCCGGCTGGTGTTCGCCTGTGACGAGGTGGCGGAGATGTTGGACAAGACCGGAGCTGATAACGAACGGAAGAAGCTGCTGGCACAAATTGAAAACAAGCTGTCCACCATTGCGCGGCAGGGACGGGCATTTGGTATTCATCTCATTCTTGCCACGCAGAGGCCGGATGCGACCATCATCCCCGGCCAGATACGCAACAACATGGATTTCCGTGTTTGCGGCAGAGCGGATAGTGTGCTTTCTCAAATCATTCTCGACAACACCAGCGCCGCCGAGCAGATACCAAAAGACGCACGGGGCCGTTTCATAACGGGAGATGGAACAGTATTCCAAGGCTATCTGTTTGACGAGGAACGGTTCTAACGGGGTGATTCCATGCCACGCAAGAAGAAACCCAACGACTATGGAACCGGGATACCCTACCATGAGGTAGAGGCTCTGGCCCGCATCCTGCTCCCGGAGATACAGGCGTTTTTTGAGAGTGAGGAGGGGCAGCGGGAATACGCCGAGTGGAAAGCAAGGCACCAGGCCGAACAAGAGAACAAGACATAACAAAGGCGGGAACATCTATAACGATGCTCCCGCCCTTGCAGTTCTTACTGTAATATGCTAACATAATAATAAAGTACGGAACTTTTTCCCGCTTTTTTCGTCTATATAAGTAAACGCAAAGTAAGGAGGGATATCCGTGAAAAAGTATACTGCTTTGTTTGCCGCCTTAACGCTTGTTTTAGCATTAGCGGGATGCGGTGCGGAAACACAAACACCAATGCCAGGCCAAAGCGAACAAGAGGAATTCACCCAAAACAGTACAGAGAACGTAAACGAGACAGACGGCATGACACTTCTTGACAGTGTTTTTGACACGCTTTCCGAGGGAACGGATGTGACCATCACCCTTGAACAAGAGGGCGTTCGACAAAGCTATCCGAACACGCTGGACACATATTGGGCCATGCGGATGCCCACAAGCGAGAATTTTAATTGGTGCGGGATCACAAAAGAGGATTATTCCGCAGCATCTTCTGAAGGTGAGGGTAAGCAGAATAGGCTATCCCTTTCGGGAAGCAAGGATGGGGAGCAGTGGTCCCTCACGGTGGAGGACGATTCAAATTACGCCGTCTTAACCTATGGGGATGAAGCATACTATTTTGTCGGCGCCAAGGAGTACGCCTATGATTCCGATTGGAGCGCGGCTATGGCGCTTCGCTCCTTCTACGATACGATGGAATATAAGGCACTTGGCGGAAGCTACGATACCGACCCAAAGATTGTCATCCCCGATGAAGGACAGGATTATTTGGCAGCGGCACAAGCAGGGTATCAGCAGCAGGAGGAAGTCCATCTGAAGGTATCCAAAGGCAGCAAATTTTGTTTTTCTTTCGTTAAATGTAATGTGATGCCCGCAGAAGATCAGACAGAGCATTTTAGAAAAGAGGGCTTGATCGACGAGAATACCTGGGCGATTTACGCGAGTACGATTTTCGTACCGGAAAATGAGCGTGCCTATCAGAATTCCATGGCGGGAAACACCGAAGAGTATTCCGGAAACGACGCGGATGTACCGACAGGCGCGTTGGGGTATGGCCGTGTGGGATATGTCACGCGATCCGCGGATGGCTGGCATGTTAATATTGCCGGAACCGGCTGGTAAACAAGGAAACGGCGCAAGCGGAATAAATCCGCTTGCGCCGTTTGTCAGAGCACATTCTCAATAGAAATGATAAATCCGAACACATTACCCAGCTGGATAATGTAGTTCGGATTATCATTGTTTGGTCCGAGTGGCGAGACTTGAACTCACGGCCTCTTGACCCCCAGTCAAGCGCGCTACCAACTGCGCCACACCCGGATGATGTGTACTGCTCAATGTCAGCTTAGATAGAATAGCACACCAGTCCGGAAAATGCAAGTCCTAATTTGAAATTTTTTCAAAAATTTTGTCGAGACCTCACCACGGGAATTCTTCATCCGCGCGCAGATAGAAGTGTCCGGCCTGCGGCGTGACGCCGGCGTTGGAAAACAGCTCTTCGAGCGTAACGAACTCGTAGCCCTGCTCACTAAGAACGTCGATGGTCTGAAGTGCGGCCTCGACACTCGTGTCATATGGGTCGTGCAGGAGAACGATGTCGCCGCTTTTGGCGTTTTCGATGATGTGGTGCGCGACGAGGTCCCTGTTGCGCACGCTCCAATCCATCGTGTCGATCGTCCAGTAGATGAGCGGGACGGAGACGGCGCTTTTGAGTGCGTCGCTTGCAAAGCCCCAGGGTGGGCGCAGCCAGTAGTCACCGTCGCCGAGGATGGCGCGCAGCGTCTCGTCCGTTTTCTGGATTTCGGCGAGTGCAGCGGCGTCAGCGCTGTCAAGACGGATGTGCGTGTAGCTGTGGCCACCGATCTGATGGCCTTCGTCTTTCATGCGGCGGACGAGATCTTCGTTGCCCGCGATCTGCTCGCCGATGAGGAAGAACGTCGCGTGCGCGCCGCGCTCCTTGAGCCCGTCAAGGAGGGTGGCGGTCGTCTGCGGGGAGGGGCCGTCGTCAAAGGTCAGCGCAATGCAGCGCCGCAGTTGGGATGGGGCCGAGACGGCGACAGCTTGGCCGTCTTTGGCGCAGGAAAAGCAGAGTGCAAGAAAAGTCAACAAAAACAGCAGCAAGAGCGCGAAACGTCGTTTCAAGATCATCACCTCAGGCTCTATTTTACGCAGCAGGCGGACAAAAAAGACCAAGCTGTATGACAGATGATGGAAAAAGTTTGTAAAAAGGCACCGAAAACGCGAATTCCGCTTGCATACGGCGCGAGGATATATTATAATCCAAACATGCTGAATACTAATAGGAAAGGAATATCCTATGGAGAGCAAAAAGTTAGAAGCGCTGCTGATGGCGGTAGACCTCGGCAGCTTTACCAAGGCGGCGGAGGTGATGGGCTACACGCAGTCCGGCCTGACGCACATGATGAATTCCCTCGAACGCGAGGTCGGCTTCACGCTGCTCGAACGCGGGCGCGGCGGCGTCCGACTGACGAAGGACGGCGAGCGTGTAGCGCCCGCCATCCGCGAATTTTTGCAGGCCAACGCGCGGCTTGACAGCACGATCGCGCAGGTGGCATCCTCGCGCAGCGAGGTCATCCGCGTGAGCGCATTCGCCAGCATGGCTATGCACTGGCTGCCGAGCATCATCCGCCGCTTTCGTGAGGAGCGGCCCGACGTTGACGTCGACATCCGCATGGCGGATCATATCCGCAGCCCCTATGAGCTTTTGGCGCAGGGAAAGATGGACGTCATCTTTGTCAGCCATCAGGAAGAGGAGAGTGGCTACGAGTGGATCCTGCAAGACGACACGATGTATGCCGTGCTGCCCAAGGACTATCCCATCGACGGGCGCACGGGGTATCCGCTGAGCGAGTTCGACGGGCGTGACTTCATCATGCCTGCGCAGGGCTTTGACAAGGACATCATGCGCATCTTCAACCGCGTGGGCGTCAAGCCGCACATCCTGCCGACGGCAGTGGACGACCCGACGGTCATCAGCATGGTCGAGCACGGTCTCGGCGTGAGCATGATGACGGAGCTGACGCTGCGCGGCCGCGGAGATGGCGTGCTGCTTGTGCCGGTGGAGCCCAAGTCGGCGCGCGAGCTCGGTATGGCTGTGCGCGCGGGCGAGGGACGGCAGGCGTCGCTCCAGCAGTTCCTTGAGTGCGCGCAGATGGTGCTCGCCGAGCTGGAGCCCAAATGAAAAAAGACTTGTAACGCGGCGCAAAAACGGGTAAAATAATCGATACGACTCGAAAAGGAGAAAAAGGTTTTCCATGCTGACATTCAAACCCGTTGCGCAGCGGGATCTTTCCCGCCTGCGTCGCTATTATAAGAATTGCAACTACCAATTATGCGAGTATTCCGCGCTCGTCAAGCTGATGTGGCGCGGGCACCTGCACCCGCAGTATGCCGAGGCGGCGGGCTGCCTGATCGTGAAAAACTGCATCGACGGCAAGCCCTGCTTCGACTATCCCGTGCCGGGACCGGACGGCGATGAGGAGGCCGCGCTCTGCGCCATTGAGGATTACTGCGTGGAGCAGGGCATCTCGCTCGAGCTGTCCGTCGTGCCAAAGGAGAAGGCGCCGAAGCTCTTAGAGCGCTATCCGCGCTTCCACCTCAACAATTTTCGTTCCTGGCGCGACTATATTTACGAGGCGAACGATCTGCGCGAGTTCCCAGGCCGCCATTACAGCGGCCAGCGCAACCACATCAACAAATTCCGCAAGGAGTACCCCGACGCGAAATTTATCCCCCTGACCGACCTCACAGTCGGCCAGGCAGGAGTTGGCGCTTGCCAAGACGATGCTGCGCCTGACGGGCGTGTCGTGGCTCTATGTCGGCGGTATGGAATACGAGGGGCGGCTCATTTCTATCGCGATGGCCGAGCGCTGCGGCGAGACGCTGCACGTCCACATCGAAAAGGCGCTCTACGGCTACGAGGGCGTCTATCCCGCGACGGTGCAGGAGTTCGCCCGCTGCTACGCCGTGGATGGCGTCAGGTATTTGAACCGTGAGGACGACGCAGGCGACCGCGGCCTTCG
>OMCE01001091.1_pt1 | contig 11576 bp, 10 predicted proteins | sample 1644981 | NCBI WGS metagenome assembly OMCE01 (sample SAMEA103958151, study PRJEB25191) | human gut metagenome | reverse complement strand
CCGAATGCTGGTAATTTCTTCATACTTTACCTGAAATCCCATAACTTTCTCCACTCCCCCTATTTTGTCTTTATCATTTTCATCAAAGAAGCTTCTGCATCAACCAGTTCATCACGCAGTGTGAGAAGCTTCCCGGCATCCTGCGTCAGAAGGCTCTGATAATAACTCATCAGACCAATTAACTGTGAAAAGCCTGCCCGGTACGCTGTCATGGCATCCATTGATACATTTAAATCCGGAACTGTAAGCTGCTTTCCTTCTACCTCACCGGATACCGTTGAAAAAGAATGTACCTTTGATGTATAAACATTGGTATCTAATTTTATCAGCATAATGATGCCCTCCTAATTAGTATGTTTTTCCAGCCAGTTGCAAAGACTGTTCCAACTGCTCTGCAGCTTGCCGATATACTCATTCTTATTGTAGATTTCATTCTCTCTTCTTGTAATCTCATCACAAAGTGCATCCAGATCATATCCCAGATTGGTACAGACATTTCCGTATTCTGTTTTCAATGCACTGGAGGCGGAAATTGATGCATTATATAAATCTCCACGCCAGCCACTGTCTAATGTATATTTATCCTCAATACCATCCTTCTGGTTTCTCAGCGTATCTATGGCTATCTCAAGTCTCGTTTTCAGTTCCTTTAATGTATTAAGTGTTCCCTCCATGGGAGCCAGACTGCTGCTTTCTAACTGCAAACTGCTCTTTACTGTGTTTAACTGCTGTTTTACCTGATTAATCTCCGCTGTACTGGTTGTACTCTTCTTTGTTGTTGAACTTCCTTTACTGCCGGAAGAGCTTTTCTTCGTCTTCGACATTTATCCTTTCCTCCTCATCTCTCCGACGCCTTCTTATGCTTCCTGTTCTTTCTTCAGCAGCTGCTCCTGCAGCACACTCAGATTGTTTTTAATATTTTCCTGCATCAGCTTCTCGTCTTCATCCTCATAACCGCGATATACTATTTTCTGAATATCCTTATGCTGAAAATATAACAGTGCATCTCCTATAACCCCTTCCGGATAGGTACACGCTCCATAATCAAAATATCTTTTTTCACCTTTGACTACTGCAAATGCACCTCTTGCTATAATCATAATTTTCTTTACGCCACCTTTAAGCTGCACAATACTTCCTAACGGCAAAAACTCCATATTTTCCTGTTCCATCTTTTTATCCTCCTGCTTATTTTTCTTTATTCTTCTCTGTCTTCACATTTCGGTATGCGGATACGCACATATGCTCCATTATGGAAGAGCAGACCATCACTTAACTGCGGCAATTCCTTTGCTGCAACTGTTCCAAAAATTCCTGTAGAACCAGGGTTGCCCACCAGCAGACCATCCGTAGTTGCTTTTGCAAATTTGGTAATCTCATCAAATCCTTTTAATTTACCGGAATTGGCTGTAAGAATAAATTGGATTCCACTGGACAATGCCCCACTCAATATCGGTGCCAGCAATACAGCTTTTAATTTCGTTGCCTCTACAAAGTCATCCCACTCATCTACCACGACATAACATGCATCCAGTTCCTGAACCAGATGGCGTGGTAACTGTTCCGGATGTTCCTTCATCTTCTGCTGCAGCTGCTGATTTCGTGCAGTCACCAGTCCCCCCAGTTCCATAAGAAACGCATCTATTCCATCTGCTCCGATATAATGAATCTCATCTCCGGACCTGTAATGATATAGTTCCATATCTTTCGAGTCTAATAAATATACTTTTCCTCTTCCTGTTATCTGTTCTAAAATAACCTTTAATGCATTCGTCTTTCCTCTTGCAGTCTCACCCAGAATTACAAATGGTGTTGTAAGACCTGCCGGAATACATTCCGGCAATACACTCTCTTTATTCAGTCCCAGCCAGATTGCCTTCTCTGCAGCGTTTTCTTCTGCTGTATGCTGTTTCTTTCTCATTTCCATAAATGTTCTGACATTTAACTCATCCGGCAATACCGGGATTCTCGGTGCTACAGTATCCGGATAGCATGCATTTATCTGCTCAATACAAGCTTCTATACCCTGGTTATACTCCAGTTCATCTGTAAATGCAGTCATGACATAGACCTGCATGACACTTACCAGTCCATTGTATTTTATAAGTGTCCGTCCCTTTATCTCTGACTGTGAATAAGAACTTCGTCCCACAATTACATGCAAGTCTGATTCATCAAAAAGATAACCTGCCACTTTATTCTTAAAATTGTTATATGTCGAATACTTCATGGCATTACTTCGTGTTGCTGTTGCTGCCATATATATGCCAAGTCCGGTACCATCTCTGGATAATTTCTGGAAAAATTCTTCCGCTTCATATCCCAGTTCTTTGACCACATCATAATTGTCAATAGCAATTACTATTGCTTTTAATGTCTTTTCTGCCACCTGATTGTATACTTCAAAATTCTGTACCATCCGTTCTGCCAGTAATTTTTTACGCCGTTTTATCTCTGCCTGTATAAGATTGCAGAATTTACGGAATCGTTCTGTATCATCAAAACTGATATAGTCTGCCGTATGATGCAGGCGGTTCAATGGAATCAATCCACTGTTTCCAAAATCCAATATATAGAAGTTCAGATTCTCTACCCGGTTATGCATTGCCAGTGACAACAACACGGTTGTAAGAAATGCTGTTTTTCCATAACCTGCGGAAGCAATATATAAGAGATTTCCGTCTGTGGCAAAATCAAGCTGGTACTCCACCTGCTGCTGTTCTTCCGGAATATCTATCTTTCCAATCCGTGCAATCAGATTTAATGCATTTCCTTTCTCTGCCTGCTGGTCCGATACAATCTGTTCCGGCAACGGTGGCATCCACGGCCGTTTTACTTCCACGGTATCCATTGCCTCATATACTCTGTGGATATAATCTACCATAGCATCCAGCTGCGTCATCATATTGCCGCCGGAAGCATGTTCATCACTTAAATCTTCATTTATCAGTTCACCCTGTCCAAGGTCATTCACCAGATAAACTCTGTCATCTACTTTTTCCTCTTCCTTTTCACTTACATAAGAAGCTCCACTCCATGCCGACTGGAATAATTCATAGATTTCATTATTTCCAACCTGAAGATAAGCTCTTCCGGGGATTGTAATATTGGCGGCATCCGGTGTCTTTAATATTTCTTTACTGTCTGCCTCATTCTGTACCATAAGTGCCAGTTTAAACTTGGAGTTTGTCCAGATCTGGTCATCTACAACTCCGGTTGGTTTCTGTGTTGCCAGTATCAGATGCACACCAAGGCTTCGTCCGATTCGCGCCGCCGATACCAGTTCCGTCATAAAATCCGGCTGTTCCTTTTTCAGCTCTGCAAACTCATCACTGATAATGAATAAATGCGGCAGTGGTTCCTTTGCCTCTCCATTCTGGAACAGCTTATGATATGCATTGATATGATTCACATCATAGCTGCTGAATATTTTCTGTCTTCTTGCCAGTTCACTCTTAATTGATGCCATGGCACGCATACTCTGTGCTCCATCCAGATTGGTGATTGTTCCCAGCAGATGCGGCAGATTCCGGAATAATCCTGCCATTCCACCACCTTTATAATCAATCAGTAAAAATGCCACCTCATACGGATGATAATTGACTGCCAGAGACAGTATATAAGACTGGATAATTTCCGATTTACCGGAACCTGTCGTTCCTGCTACAAGTCCATGGGGACCATGGGCTTTTTCATGCAGATTAAGATTGACATAATCTTCCTTGGCTCTTACCCCAAGCGGAACAGCCAGGGACTTTGCTGCATGATTTTTCTTCCATCGTTTTGCAATATCCAGTTCCTCCGGATGCTCCACCTGATACATTTCAAAAAATGTAATACTCTCCGGTATCTGTGCACTGATTCCCTGCATATGCTCCAGTGTACTTAAATTTCTTGCCATCCATTCCAAATTTATACCGCTGGTATCTGACAATTCAAAGGAAAGATTTTTCTCTTCCTTCTCTTCCATCAGAAGTGTTGCCTGACCGGAATTATGAAGCATAACTATTGTACCGATATTCTCAGGCAGATTTGCTCTCATATTTGTGGTGTAAATAATAGAAAATCCAAGGTTATCCCCTTCTTTATCCAGATATTCCATAATAGAATGGTCCATAATTAACTTTGGCTCATCTATAATAAATATAAGATGCGGCAGAAAACGGCTTTCCTTCTTACTTTCTTCTAATTTGTTTTTCCGGTTCTTAATCATCTGATGCAGGCTTCCAAGAATCTGGTCTCTCTTCCGCTCTGAATTTACAGTTCCCACTACATTTACCGCATGTATCCGTAAATGTGGATACCAACGCATCCACTGGAAATCAGCATCAAATCTGTTATTATAAATTGTTACGATTTCAAGGTCATGATAACTCTGAAAAAAAGTAAGCTGCGCCACAAGTAATTTCAATTGCTCATGAATAACGCTTTTCTCTCCCACCAGTCCCAGATGTGCTTTCTTTAAATCTACTACAACAGGCTGTTTCATCTTTGAAAATTCCCGCTTCAATTCCTGTGCTTCCAGTTCCAGCTCATCCGGTTTATCCTTTAATTCATCCGTAGAAAGGCGAATACGGAAATGACAATCTGCCATTACCTGTCCCAAAGATACATTCAGGAAATCATCATCATTAGAGCTTCTCTCATAGATTCTTGGACTGTACTGCCCAACCATCCGGGCAAGCTCCTTTACCTCCGGATAATTATAGTGATTTGCCTCTTCTTCATTCTGATATGCTGCATATATTTCCTTTCTTTTCTTTAACAGATATTCCCGATATGTTTTCTCCCGGAGCCTTTTATTCTCCTGACCTTCCTTACGGTCTGTTATATATTTAACCACCGTAAATATTGTTGTCATCACTGTGCCTGCTGCTGACATCAGCACATATAAACCACGCTTCATTAAAATACTGATTCCTACTGTCACACACAGCATCACAAGAGGCGGCACAATAAGTTGTACCAGACTCTCTTTCTTTCCATTCTGCTGTTCTTTTGGGCTGGTCAGACTAATTTCCAAATCCGGTATTCTTTTAATGATTCGAGGAGAACGTTTATACTTCGGATATCCTTCAAATGGAATTTCTTTTTCTTCCAGTTCCAATAATCCATCGGTATTGATATTCACCGTATCTTCGCATTCCACCTGTACACTTTTTTCCAGGAAGATAATTTTTCCCCGGGAAAAGCTTAATTCATCTCCATTGTTTATCTTTCCTTTACAGGCGGCTTCCCTTCCGTTCCAGTATATGTTCTCATAACCTTCTATTGTTACCTCATCATTCCTGACCCATAGCCTTGCCGGAAATCCTTCAATTCCAAGATTTCCATTTTTTCCGTCTATTGTAAAATTCTCTGTTCTCTGAAAGCTTCTCTTCATGCTATTCTTCCTCGGTATCGTATTTTTCCATCAATGGCTGCATCTTCTGTGCAATTTTCTCCAGCTCCTGTGTTTTCTCTTCTCCACTGAGACTGCTGTCTGTCTCTATCATGGATTTCTGTTTCATATAAGCATAAAGCAGCATTTCATCATCGGACTGCTGCATGGCAATATCAATTGCCTCTGAAATGTCATTTCTTCCAAGATATATCCAGTACTCCAATCTGGCTGGCGTCTCCTTTAAAGAAAGATTACTTATAATATTCTCTTTCTGCTGCTGTGTCAGATTCTCACTTCTCACATAGGAATTGGCAAGAATATATTTCTGATATATATCCATATCTTTTACCGATATTTCCTGCATAGCATCCACACAGGATACATAATCAGCGGAAATATAGGCATTTTCTGCCGCAATTACTGCATCCTTATATGGCTCAGTACGGATGAAATCAACCAATGCATAGACCGCCAGTACTATTGCCAACAGCAATACCACAACAAACGATGCCTGCAATGTACGATACCGTCTTCGGTTCAGAAAAATCATTTTCACAGACCGTTCTGTCTCTATCTCCTGCTTACGCTGTTCCAACAGTCTGACCAGCTCTTCTACGGATTCCACCTGCCGTACCTTTTGCAGTATGCCACCCTTTAAAAGCTGCATTCCTCCCTGTACATAATCCGCATAACTGTACTGTTTCTGTAATGCATAGCCAATGAGTGCTTTATATTCTTCCATCCATTTCTGTTCATCATATTCTCTGTCTTCCCCGCAGATATCTCTCTGTTTTACATAGACCAGATGATTCCTGTCGTAATAAAGATTTTCCGGCTCTAATGTAAAGTAATATGATTTCCGGCATGCTGCCAGTAATTCTATATTTTCCAATACCGCCAGTCTTGTGGTAATATCTTCTTTTCGTATCTCTGTCATCGGTGTCAGTGCTTCCAGATTATAGGTTAAAAGCAGTTCCTCCCCTTCTTCCTCTATTTTCACTGCAATAAGACCTGTATCCGGATACATTAATTTCTGATAATCAAATATGCCTTCCGCCTGTAATGCTGATTTCTTTATTCTTTCTTCCATCTTTTCTCTCCCGTATCTTATTTTCTTCTGTCCTCTGTCTGCCTCTACTGTATGCAGAGAATATCTCCATCATAAATACTCTGCTGTTCATAGTTCTTATTCATGTCCAGAAATCTTCCCCTGCGTTCAGATTTCATTTCTTGTACCTCTTCCTGTGGCAGTTTTCCCGCTTCCTTTAAAATAAGCATGGTATCTATTATTTTCTGCTGTGGATTAACCTGTATATCTTCCTGCCAGCTTCCTTCACGATTCATAATTGTAAGTGTGAGCAACATTTTTCTTCCACCTTCCCTGTCTTCTCTTCCGATATTGCAGCAACAGCAGAATTCCCACTGCCAGCAGAATTCCGCATGCCGGAATCCAATACGCATCCAATGATGCGGTTACTTCTGCCTGCTGCTGCAGCTGCTGACTTCCTGTTGTTAAAAATAATTGTTCTTTTACAGCCTCTTCTTTTCCGGCATTTTCATCCATTTTCTTTATAAATACCTGTTCCTTTGTATCCTCATAGCTGCGTTGTTCCTTCTGCTGGTAATCTTTTACTTTTTCTTCATAATCATCCGTAAATACATCTGCTCCGTTTACATCCGTCAGCGACTGATAGGTCTGCGACCGGTTCTGCAGTACCGAAGGATTAATCTCTATTTTAGAATTATCTGTCACTTTACTTCTCCTGTTTCTGACAAAAGTATGGTCTTAAGGGATAGAAGAATCGGAAAGTCACAGGATGTGGCTTTCCGATTCTCTATTACATTACTCCAATCTTTCCGGCAATTTCACGGTCAATGTTCTGCATAGATGTAGATACATCACGTAACTGCTGTGCAATGGATGTAATTAATTCTGCAGTTGCAGAAAAGCTAGGCTCTAAGGAACTGAACTGATCATAAAATGCCTGACTGCTCTGTCCTGCCCATTCATCGCAAAGTGTAGAAACCATATTACGCATGGTACTTACTACCTGCTGGAATTCCTCACATCTTGCATCAAATTCATTTGCCTTTGTCTCCATCTGCTCCGGACTAATCCGGATGTTGTTTACATCTGCCATTTCTTTTGTCTCCTTTACTTTATATTGCAACGTCTTTCGACGGGTTGCTCTGTTCCTTGATTCTTCTGTGATAACTTCTGGCATAGCTTCCTAATATTCCCACCGCCAGAATTCCTAATATTCCATATAAAAGATATTCCACCCAACGTGAACTCTTCTGTTGTTCCCTGCTGCCGGTAACACTTTTCTGTGATACGGTATGATCCACCTCATCCTTTAAACGCTGGTAATCGCTGACCTGCAGCATCTGCGTTGGTTGTGCCACAAATTCATATACCTGTGTATATTCCATGCTTCCTACTCTTGTATAGGGAAGCTTTGCTGCAAAATCTGCCAATGCCGTCTGATTCTGACTGCTTGTAGTATTCTTCACTTCCTTTGCCGAAGCCAATGCATCTGTAACTGCCTGATTGGAAGTTTCTTTCGCTTCTTCCATGTGCTGCTGCAATGTCAATATATTTTCTGAAGTAGTCTGATACAATTTATCTGCATAATCCACATAAGACTGATTGCTGGTATTGATTTCCTGCTGCATAAGTGCAGCATTCTCTCTCATGCTGCTCACGCTGTCATTCATCACTGTGGTATCCTGCCTTGGATGAAATCCATTTACGCTTCTTTGATAAGAATTAACTGCATCCTGTTCTTCTTTCTGGCTATTTTCTATCTCCTTTTTCACGAAATCTGTGCGGTCTGCCAATGGCTGTATACAACCACTCTGAACCAGACCCGTAATGCCATCCACATCAACATTCTTCTGTGCCGCCACATCTGTCTGCATCGCATTACATAAAAGCCCGGTATCTCTCAGCAAATCACGAAATCCCATCCTGCTGTCATCCCCGGTCTGCCAGCTTCCATCAAATGCCGGTAATGTATAATCTTCTGTCGTAATCTGTTCCAGTGATGCCTTAAGATATTCTCCCAATGCATCCACATCTCCCATTACCTTTAGCTGCGTCTCTGTCTGTGCAACCGGCACTTCTCCATCCAGATATGCCTTTAAAAATTCCTTTGTCGAGGCATACCCCTGTTCTGTCAGAAATTCCATGATTTCTGTATCTGCATCACACTGCTCAAATATTTTTTCTACCGTAACCGCTGCTTCCGGTTCTTCTCCAGTATCTTCGCCTTCGCCTGATTCCGGTTCGTTTTTCTCTCCTTCTTCTGTTTTGACTTCTTCTGTTTTGTCTTCTCCGGTTTTCTCTTCTCCGTTTTTGTCTTCTTCTGTTTTCTCTCCTTCTCCGGTTTTATCCTCTTCTCCGTCTTCGCCATCTGAATCTTCCGGCAGCAGAAATGCATTTAATATTTTGTCGATATAATTCTTGTTCTTTACATTTTCTTCAATTGCATTCTGTTCCAGTGCAATGGTAATAACCGGCGGTTCTTCCATTCCTTCTACCTGACTGCAGGTCAGTTCATATGCTACTGTTCCATCTTCTGCCTCTGCTTCCTTCCATTGCAGTTTTGGCAGCTGAGCCTTCATTTCTCTGCCATAGGAATTCAGGTTCTGTATTCCTGCTGCTTCAATTCTCTGATTATAGTTTTCAATACATTGCTGCAAATTCGTATCCAGTTGTTCTGTCACATTTTGAATCTGTACAATCTGGGCAAGACGGCTGTTTTGTTCAGCAGTCTTTTCTCCGTTATATGCAAGCAATGTATCCTGCAGATTTCGAATCCCATCCCGATATAAAAGTTGCCCGTCTGCATCCGAAAGTAAATTGATTTCTCCTACGCCTTCTGATATTTCTTTTAAGGAACTGACCAGTTCATTTCCTGCTGTCCGCAAATCACTTAACTGTGCAGAAGCATCTGACAGATTTTCCCGATATGCACTGTCTACTGCCTGAATCAACTGCGCATTTTCCTCTGTATAATCCGAAATATCTAACGGTATTGTAGTATCTTCCTGCTGTTTTAATTCCGGAACCGGAACCATGCTTACCAAATCAGATGCCTGTATTCCCTGTATTGCTTCTTTATCTGTAATGTCATTATTCATAACCATTGCAGATTCATCCTGCGCCGCATGAAATTCATCCATTATGTTACATAAATACATATATGTCATCTGACTGTTCAGTTGTTCCCCAAACTGAAGGACATCACCTAAAAGTTCTTCTCTTACATCCGCTGATACATCTTCACTGACTGCATACTGTAACTGCGATGCCGCCGGAACTGTATTTAAGCTTTCAACATTTTCCGAAAAATCTGATGGAATTATAATATAAGCACCATATCGCCCTTCTTCTATTCCATTTCTGGCATCTTCTAATGAGGTATATATGAAATTATCATTTGGAAAACTTATGATCTGCTCCCCATAATAGACTTGTGTATTACCATCCGATATGCCGGTATCCAGATTCACAACTGCCACTCCCTGTGACTCCACCGTTCTTTCTACTGCTGTATTACCTGTCTGCAATGTAGTGTTTCCATTTATCTTACCGATTCGATATCCGGTAAAACCGCTTGTTCCAAGCAGCGTAATGCACAAAAGAACAGTTATTACTTTCTTCCGTTTCATATCCTCTCTCCCTTTTCTTTTGTCTTTGTCGTATAGATTTTTTCTCTTTTTTTCGTAAATGTCAACCAAAAATATTCGACCTCATTTTTCCTCTATCTGTTCCTCTTTTTTTCTCTCCTGATTTGTCATTTTTCCTTATTTTCCGGGCATTTCAGTATACTTTTTCTAAAATTAACAGATGATTAATTTCTATATCATTTTAAACTTAATTTAATCTGGTCGAATAAAAGTCGAAACAGTTTTCTCTGAACGTCAAAGCAATTTTTCCTTTTTTGTGTAATCTGCCATCTTGCTACTCGCGTAAACTACAAGAAACGCATTGCTTCCATAGCACCAAGTGCTATGGAAACAATGCGTTTAAAAATTATCCTACTTAACATATCTTTTGGTTTTTAGCGTTCTAATGAAATGGAGGCGTGATATTAAAATCAATTCTTAATACATCTACTTGTACCTGTTTACCGTCTAAATAGCCATAATTATATAATTCTTCTTCGTCTATTTCAAAATTGATTACGGATTTCAAAATTCCCTTAGCAATATCCAATGTTCCAAAAAGCGAATATGCAAAGCTTTGATTTTTTCTCTCTATACTTACTTTTTTTTCATCACACTGCGTAATTTCTAAGTCATCATATAATGATATCTCAACTGTTGCCTCCTGACCTATTTCTTTTATAATTCCACAATTAACAAATCCTGTAATATCTGCATCTCCGATTCTAACTGTAACTTCATCATCAACAATATTCATTATTTTACAATTATATTTCATGTGTATTACCTTTCTTATTATTTTATTTAGGATTAATAACAGGAATATTTACTCCATTCAACATCTTCCAAAACGTTTTTCCACTTTCGGTATGGAACGTAGTAATATAGCCCTCATTATTAGTGCCAACAAAAGCAAACTTTGCATTTCCCTTGCTATTATTTCCCATAAACTGAACATATCCTGTTCTCGTTTCACCTTTATACGCATATTCGACTTTATATCCATTTTGCATTACATCTTGTGCACCTCGTAAGTACTCTTCTGCCGAATTAAATATTCCTTTAAACTCACCACCATGTTTTTCAAAATGCGATAATAATTTTTCTTCAGAGGCAAATGTCGCTTTGATGTTTCTACCACTCTCTCCTACATTTCCCAACTGCTGCGGTCTTTTTACGTTATTTACTACTTCCAGCTCTGCCTCACTGAGCGTTCCATATGTTGCCATTCCGGTTAGTGAACCAACTACAAAGCCTGCCAGTGGACTGTTGGTTGCTTCTGTCATGCTCTTTTCCACATAGCTGCTGGCTGCCATTGTCAGTCCCTGCTTTGCATACTCTGTTACTACTGCCCTTCCGATGGATGTTCCTGCACTTACTGCTGCATTTGCTGCCATTCCTCCGGTTAATAACAGGGATGCTGAGATTGTCAATGTATTTCCTATTAAGTAATAAAGGTCTGGGTTGCTGGCAAATAATGTATCACGGATTGGATTAACCGATACCATTCTTGGGTCTC
>OMCE01001090.1_pt1 | contig 11584 bp, 9 predicted proteins | sample 1644981 | NCBI WGS metagenome assembly OMCE01 (sample SAMEA103958151, study PRJEB25191) | human gut metagenome | reverse complement strand
GTAGATGTCGCAAGCGACCGCCGCAGGCGCGGGAATGTGCCAAGGCACATTCTTTGTTGCGCATAGTTGATACCCGGTAACATAAAAAGCAGGAGGTTAAGCGTATATGAAAGCATATTGGAATTGTACGAAAGAACAGTTGGAAGAAATGTTTGGCTTTCGGGAAAAAGGATTAACAGAAGAAGAAGTAGAAAGAATACGAAAAGAGACAGGCGAAAACCGGCTGAGCGAGGGCAGACATAAGAGTCTGCTGCAGGTGTTTTTAAGCCAGTTTTGTGACTTGATGGTAATAATCCTGATTATTGCAGCAATTATTTCCATGTTTTCCGGAAATACCGAGAGTACCATCGTAATTTTTCTGGTATTACTTATGAATGCTGCTCTTGGTACGATACAGTATAGGAAGGCAGAAAAATCACTGGATAGTTTGAAGGATTTGGCGGCACCAGCGACCCGGGTTATCCGGGATGGAAAACGTCAGGAGATTGCATCCAAAGAGATTGTGCCCGGGGATTATGTAATCTTAGAAGCAGGGGACATGATTGTGGCAGACGGAAGAATTCTTCGCAATTATTCCCTGCAGGTCAATGAAGGCTCACTGACAGGAGAGTCTGTCAATGTAGAAAAAAATGAAGAAGTATTGCCGGAAGAAGTACCGTTGGCAGACCGGAAAAATATGGTATTTTCCGGAAGCTTTGTAACATATGGAAGAGCAGAGGTACTTGTAACAGCAACAGGAATGGAAACGGAATTAGGAAAGATTGCCGGGGTGATGAATCAGACGAAGGAGCGGAAGACTCCGCTTCAGATAAGTCTTGATTCTTTCAGCAAAAAGCTGGCAATACTGATTATGGCAATCTGTGCACTGGTCTTTTGCCTTGGCATTTACCGGAAGATGCCGGTCATTGATGCCATGATGTTTGCTGTTGCACTGGCAGTAGCGGCAATACCGGAAGCATTAGGCTCCATTGTTACAATTGTGCAGGCAATGGGAAGCAGGAGAATGGCAAAGGAGCACGCCATTGTCAAAGAATTAAAAGCTGTGGAAAGCTTAGGCTGTGTATCGGTAATCTGCTCCGATAAGACGGGAACACTGACACAGAATAAGATGCATGTGGAAGAGGTTTATCTGAATGGTATGACTTGTAAACCGGATGAGCTGACCTTGGAGTCCAGCCTGCAAAGGCTTTTTTTATACAATGCTATTTTAAATAATGATGCCAGCATAACGGATGGAAAAGTACTGGGAGATCCGACAGAATCTGCCTTGTTGGAAATGTTCCACGAAGTCCGCCTGAATCAGGACAGAACGGAAAATGTAGGGCAGCTTACCATACAGGAAGAAACGATTCGAAATATGATTCCGAGATTAGAAGAAATTCCATTTGATTCTGAACGGAAATGCATGAGCAGTAAATACCGGCTGCATGGCGAAGAAGAAATTATTTTTACAAAAGGAGCAGTAGATGTCCTTTTAAACCGTTGCATAAATGTGGCATATGAAGAAGAGATAAGACCGATGGATAATGTAGAAATCGCAAAAATCCAGAAGCAGAATCAGCATTTTTCTGAAAATGGACTCAGGGTACTGGCATTTGCATGTAAGAAGTCCGGGGGAGAACTGACGGTGGAAAAGGAAAATGGACTTACCTTTTTAGGATTAGCTGCCATGGCAGACCCGCCAAGGGAAGAATCCATACAGGCAGTAGCAGATGCGAAGCGGGCGGGAATCCGCACCGTAATGATTACCGGAGATCACAAAATCACAGCCGTTGCGATTGCAAAGCGTATTGGAATCTATGAAGAGGGGGACCTGGCATTAACCGGAACAGAGCTGGATGCCTGCCCGGAAAAAGAACTGGAAGAAAAGATTGATAAAATATCTGTTTATGCGAGAGTGTCACCGGAGCATAAGATACGGATTGTAAAAGCCTGGCAGAAGAAGGGCAATATCGTTTCCATGACCGGAGACGGTGTAAATGATGCACCGGCATTAAAGCAGGCAGACATCGGAGTAGCCATGGGAATAACCGGAACGGAAGTGGCAAAGGATGCGGCAGCCATGATATTAACAGATGATAACTTTGCTACGATTATTAAAGCAGTAACGAACGGAAGAAATATTTACCGTAATATAAAAAATGCTATTTTATTTTTACTTTCCGGCAACATGGCAGGAATTTTATCTGTATTGTATACATCCCTTTTGGGGCTTCCGGTTCCATTTGCTCCGGTGCATTTACTGTTTATTAACCTGCTGACAGATTCCCTTCCGGCAATTGCCATTGGCGTGGAACCGCAGGATGCAAGTTTATTGGAAGAAAAACCAAGGCAGGCATCGGAAGGAATTTTATCTGGAGAGACATTCCGGCGAATTATGTTGCAGGGCTTATGTATTGCGGCATCCACCATGGCAGCATTTTATATCGGAAATGGAAAGGGTGCGGCAATGGCATCCACTATGGCATTTGCAACACTGACATTGGCGCGTCTTTTCCATGGATTTAACTGTCGTGGAAACAAGACCATTTTTGCATTGGGCTTTACCGGAAATCCATACAGTATCCTTGCATTTGTGTCTGGAAGCGTGCTGCTGGGACTGGTGCTTTTTGTACCGCCGCTGAGGGGGTTATTTTCAGTAGAATCATTGTCCTGTCCTGCTGTGATTGAGATTATTCTGCTGGCAGCACTTCCGACCGTTGTCATCCAGATGGTCAGAGGAGTGAGAGAGTTAAAAAAATAAGCCAAATTTGCGCCGGTGTCCGGGAAGAAGCAAGCTGCTAAAATGCGACCGTTCTAAGAAAGTGTTTTTTCTTTCTATATTAAAATAGTCTTTCCAATGTTTGATATCTCGCCCCGTCTGTCCGTCGGAGTACGGATGCATTATCGGAATCTGCACAAGGGCTCTTAGAATTTCGTCTGTAACCGGCAACACTGGCACAGGGATGTGCCAGTGAGGCGCAATTGAACACGGATGTGAATTTGCGCCGGTTGCCAGCCGAAATCAAACACAATATCGAAATTCTTATGTGCCCTTGCAGATTCCAGTTCGCATCCGCTTCCGACGGACAGACGGGGTGAGCAGTCAAAGCAGCGGAAAGACAATTTATTATCAGAAAAAACACTTTCAAGAACGGCAACGCATTTTATCAAAAACTTCTTCCCGGACACCGGCGGCAAATTTGTGCTTGTATTTTTCTCTCTGCCCTTAGACCATCTGGCTGCATCAACTCTTGACGGAAGCTGTCCTGCGACATATACTAAGTTTAATCACAAGGTAAGGAATGAGACAGATGTATCGGAAAAAGATAATCAGGCATTTGGCACTGCTGTGGAGCATCCTGTTTCTGGTAGCCATTGCAGGCGCATCTACCAGAACAGAACAGGTTTCCCCGGCAGAGAAAGAAGCCTTTGCAGTAAATTACATAGAATTAAAGAATGTCCGTCTTTTAGATACTCCGGATAAGATGTTATCCAGAGAGGAGCAGATGCAGAATACAGGCATTGCGGCATTGACACTAGGCAGCAGCGGTGGACTGGCGAACCATAGGAGAAATATCGGAATGATGTTCTGGCTGCTGTTGGTGGTACTGCCACAGCTTTTTATGGGACGCATTCAGAGGAACCGGAAGAAGCATGGCGATAATGTACTAAGGAGCCTGATGTTAGCAAGGTTTGAGCGGAAGGCGGACGGAAAGAAGGAAGCATTGGCACCCGCATATTAAATACATAAAATAATAATATGCGAGGTGTAAGAAATGAATATTTTTATCTGGATTATGATAATCTTAGGTGGTGGAGTAGGAATTCTTTCCTGTGCTTATCTGGTACTGGCAATGCCGGTACTTCTGGTATGGAAGATTTGCCGGAAGGTAAAATATCACATTGGATTATTTGATTAGAAGATAAAGAAAAGAGGATTCTGGAATCTGGCAGCAGGTCAGAAAACAGAGTCCTCTTTGTTATGCATTTTCTAAAATTTTTATGAAAACCATGATATTTTTCGAAAGTGAGATGTAAAAATGTTCGGAATAAGGTAATATAAAAAACAGAGTGAGAAAGAAAAAGTAAAATAGAAAAATAAGAAATGGAAAACGAGAGAATATCATATGCTTCAGATTCAACACATTTATAAGGAATATAAGACCGGAAGTCTGGTGCAGAAGGCACTGGATGATGTCAGCTTAAATTTAAGAGATAATGAGTTCGTGGCAATCCTCGGGCCGAGTGGGTCGGGAAAGACCACATTGCTTAATATAATCGGAGGACTCGACCGTTATGATAGCGGAGATTTGATTATCAATGGAATATCCACGAAGAAATACAAGGACAGGGATTGGGATTCTTACCGGAACCATACCATTGGTTTTGTGTTTCAAAGTTATAATCTGATTCCCCATCAGACGGTACTTGCAAATGTGGAACTGGCATTGACCATTTCCGGTATCGGTAAGGCAGAGCGGAAGAAACGAGCCGTTGCGGCATTAGAGCAGGTGGGACTTGGAAACCAGTTACACAAGAAACCAAGCCAGATGTCCGGTGGACAGATGCAGCGTGTAGCCATTGCAAGAGCTTTGGTCAATGACCCGGATATTCTGCTGGCGGATGAACCGACGGGAGCATTAGACAGTGACACCAGTGTGCAGGTCATGGATTTGCTGAAGGAAGTGGCAAAAGACCGGCTGGTAGTTATGGTAACCCATAACCCGGAATTAGCAGAGCAGTATGCTACCAGAATTGTTAGATTAAGTGATGGAAAAATTCGTGCTGACTCCAATCCTTATGAAGTGGATGAGGCAATGTTGAAGGAACCGGAGCATAAAAACATGGGAAAATCCTCCATGTCATTTCTTACGGCATTATCCTTAAGCTTTAATAATTTGAAAACGAAAAAGGCAAGAACCCTGCTGACTTCCTTTGCAGGCTCTATTGGAATTATCGGCATTGCACTGATATTATCTCTTTCTACCGGTGTAAATAAATACATCAAAAATGTAGAGGAAGAGACCTTATCCGAGTATCCGCTGCAGATTCAGAGTACGGGATTCAGTCTGGCATCCATGAGTCTTGGAATGGCAGATTCTGAAAAGAATACGGAAAGTGATGACGGAAATGCCAAAACAGATAAAGAAAATTCCGGGGATAAAGTAAAAGTCATTAAGATGGTAACCAATATGTTTTCCACGATGGCATCTAATGACCTGGAGGCTTTGAAAAAGTATCTTGATGAAGGAGACAGTGGAATTGAGCAGTATACTACAGCGGTGGAGTATACTTATAATATCAGTCCGCAGATTTTTAAGGAAAATGAAGACGGGATACGTCAGGTAAATCCGGACAAATCTTTTGATGCAGTAGGTCTTGGATCTTCATCCGGTTCCAATAGTCTGATGTCATCCATGATGAGCACGGATGTTTTTTATGAGATGCCGGAAAACAGTAAGTTATATGAAAAGCAGTATGATATTAAGGAAGGCCGCTGGCCGGAAAATTATAATGAGTGTGTGGTGGTGCTTACCACCAATGGTGGAATCAGTGATTTTATGTTGTATACATTAGGGCTTCGTGACCCGCTGGAATTAGATGAAATGATACAGCAGTTTGCCAGCGAGGAAAATATTGAGACACCATCTGATTTTGGAACTTATACTTATAAGGATCTGGTAGGAATCCAGTTTAAACTGGTGAACAGTGCGGATTATTATACTTATGATGAAGAGTATCAGGTCTGGAAGGATAAGTCGGATAATGAAGACTTTATGAAACAACTGGTGGCAGACGGAGAAGAGCTTACGATTGTAGGTGTGGTGCAGCCGGCAGAAGGAAGTAATGCCGCATCCTTAAATGCAGGAATTGCATATCCAAAATCTCTGACAAAGCATGTGGCAGAGGAATCGGCAAAGAGTGAGATAGTAAAACAGCAGCTTGCAAATCCATCCGTAAATGTCTTTACCAATGAAGTGTTTGGTGAGGTAGATAAGGAAAACGGATTTGATATGCAGTCATTGTTTACCGTAGACAGTGAAGCATTGGAAAAAGCATTTTCCTTTGATGAAAGTGCCTTAAGCGGGTTGGAAAATTCTATGGGGGATATGGGAAGTGCCGATTTGTCCGGAGCATTTTCCATGGATGCTTCTTCCATGGGTCAGTCAATTTCTGCGGAAGAAATGCAGGCAATTGCAGGCAGTCTCTTAGAGGGCTACCAGCAGTATGCAAAGGATAATCCCCAGGCAGATTATTCGAATCTGTCCCAGTATTTTATGAACTATTTAAATACGGAAGAAGCCCGGAAAATTTTATCCGATAATATCAAAGAGATTATTACGGCAAATGGCATGGTAACTATTACACCGGAGCAGATACAGAGCCTCATCCAGCAGATTATGGGTGGATATCAGCAGTATGTCATAGACCATGGTTATACCGACCCGGAGAAATTTGATGAGTACTTAGCAGAATATTTGCAGACAGAGGAAGCCCAGGGAATCATAACAGCGTGGGCATCTGAGATATTTACAGGTAGTGGAAATATTGAGATTACGCAGGAGCAGATGCAGAAATTGTCTTCTGAATTATTTGCAGGTTATCAGACTTATGCACAGAATAATGGATTACCTGACCCGGCAAAGTTGGGAGATTCTTTTGCGGCATATCTGAATACAGCAGATGGTCAGCAGAGAATTGCAGCCGGACTTTCGAATGTTATGAATGTGGACGCAGTACAGCAGCAGATGATGACGGCAATACAGCAGTATATGCAGCAGGCAGTGACACAGATGGGAAACAAGCTGCAAAGTGCCATGGCATCCGGCATGCAGGTGGATGAAGAAGCATTTTTAAATGCATTTCAGATTAATATGAATGAGGATGAGCTGACAGAGCTTTTGATGTCTATGGGTTCTGCAACCGGAACAACCTATGAGAATAACTTAAAGAAATTAGGCTATGTGGATTTTGCAGTGCCAAGCGGAATTAATATTTATCCGAAGGATTTTGAAAGCAAGGAGCATGTGGTAGAAATTTTAGATGCATACAATAACCGCATGGAAAAGGAAGGCAGGGACGAGCAGGTGATAACCTATACCGATATGGTAGGAACGCTGATGTCTTCCGTAACCGATATTGTGGATATTATCACATATGTACTGATTGCATTTGTGGCAATTTCGCTGGTGGTATCTTCAATTATGATTGGTGTCATTACTTATATCAGTGTATTAGAGCGAAGAAAAGAAATCGGAATCCTAAGAGCCATCGGAGCATCGAAGCGGAATGTTTCCCAGGTATTTAATGCAGAGACCTTTATTATCGGACTGTGTGCCGGACTGATTGGAATCGGATTTACGCTGCTTCTGATTATTCCAGTCAATGCGATTATCCATAATCTTGCAAATACAACCGATGTAAGTGCGGTGCTTCCGGTAGTTCCGGCGCTGGTGCTGATTTTACTCAGTATCCTTTTGACACTTCTGGGTGGTCTGATTCCATCAAAGAAAGCATCGAAGAGTGACCCGGTAACAGCACTCCGGACGGAATAATGAGGTTGACATTTTTTGAAAAACATTTATAATAAGTAGCGAAGCTACCTAAAAGGAGTGAAATTATGGCAGTGAAGATGCCGCTTGGACTTCGAATTGCAATTATTGACCGGGCATTCCGCCGCAAAATGGATGAATGGGCAGAAGAAATCGGAATTACTGCTGTCCAGCTTCGGGTATTAGGCGAAGTCAGTCTGATGGAAGATAATGGAGTGGAAGAAGTAAATCAGAAGGACTTAGAACATATCGAGCAGGTGACACATCCGACGATGACGGGAATTATAAAAAGGCTTGAGGCAAAAGGATTTTTAATCTGTGCACCAAGTGAAAATGACCGGCGTTATAAGAAAATATCCTGTACGGAGAAATCCCGTGGAATTCATAAGGAGATTGCGAAGAAAGAAGCAATGGTTGTAAAAGAAATGTGTAAGGATTTTACACCGGAGCAGATGGAAGCATTTCTGCAAATGACAGAGATGATGTTACAGAATATTTCCTAAGCATAAAATAAAAGTGAAATCGGAAGAGGAGGAAGTTACCGTGTAAATTTTCTTTTCTGATTTCACTTTCGTTTTGAACCAATAGGTAGCTTTACAACTTAATAAAAAATGGAGGTAATGATTATGCCAATGCATAAGAGAGAAAGTTTGATTTATACGGTGTTAATGTGTTTTACCATGGTGTTATGGATGAGTATGTATAATGTAGCACTGCACATGGGAACACTGAATATGGAAGTAATAAGAGAAGGCTGGCTGGGATTCCCGCTGGCATATGTATGCGCAATGTGTCTGGATTGGTTTCTGGTATCTAAAATTGCAAAGGGATTTGCATTTCGTTTTCTGGTAAAACCGGAAAGCAGCACAATGAAAAAAGTGATTGCAGTTTCCTGCTGTATGGTAGTTCCGATGGTAATTTTCATGTCCTTATACGGCGGACTGGAAGCCTGCGTAAAAAGCGGAGCATGGAATATGCTTCCGATTATCTGGCTTACCAATATTCCAAAGAATTTTATTATGGCACTGCCGTTTCAGCTTCTGATTGCAGGCCCGTTGGTAAGAAAGATTTTCCGGGCAGCATTTCCGGTTGGAACCGTATTATTAGAAGCAGAAAGTGGAAATCCTGTATAAGAATTCCTCTTGTAAAATCCAAACATATGTGCTAATATAAAACAAGAACAAATGTTCTTGAAAGGCATTGATATGAATGGAAATAAAATCTATTTATGTATTGATTTAAAATCTTTTTATGCATCGGTGGAGTGCGTGGAACGGGGATGGGATCCGCTGACTGCCAGGCTGGTGGTCGCAGACCCGGAACGCTCAGAGAAAACCATCTGTCTTGCCGTATCACCGGCGTTAAAGCAGATGGGAGTTCCCAACCGGTGTCGTGTCTTTCAGATTCCCAAAGAAATTCCATATAAGATGGCACCACCCCGTATGCAGCTATATATTGATTATGCAGCGGAAATCTATGGCGTATATTTAAAATATATTGCAAAAGAAGATATTCAGGTCTATTCCATTGATGAAGCATTTTTGGATGTGACGGATTATCTGCATCTCTACCAGATGACAGCAGTGGAACTGGGCAGAAAAATTATGCAGGATATCTTAGATACCACGAAGATTCCGGCTGCCTGTGGTGTAGGAACCAATCTCTATTTAGCAAAGGTTGCTTTAGATATTCTGGCAAAGCATGAGACAGATCGGATTGCCTATCTGGATGAAGCACGCTACCGGGAGAAGCTCTGGAAACATAAACCGCTGACTGATTTCTGGCGGGTGGGGCGTGGAACGGTAGAGCGTCTATCGAATATGGGCATCTGCACAATGGAAGAGATTGCCCATGCCAGAGAGTCTTTATTATATAAGGCTTTTGGCATAGATGCAGAGCTGTTAATTGATCACGCATGGGGAAGAGAACCGGTAACGATAGCGGACATCAAGGCATATCGGCCGAAGAATACATCCTTTTCCAGCGGTCAGGTGCTGCCGCGGGATTATGAGTATGAGGAAGGTGCACTGGTGGTAAAAGAGATGGCAGATTTATTGTGCCTTGACCTGGTAGACCAGGGCCTTGTAACATCCCATATCAGTCTGGTAATCGGTTACAGCAATCAGAAATGCTTTGAACCGGCGAAGGGAAGCACAACGCTGCGCAGTGCAACCAGCTCCAACCGCCGGCTGCTGTCTTATGTAGAGCAGCTTTATCGGAGAATTGTAAGACCTGGAGCATATATCCGGCGGATTACATTGACTTATACCGGCGTAATGACAGAAGATTATCAGCAATTTGATTTGTTTTCAGATCCGGAAGAGACAGAGAAGGATGTGAAGGCACAGCGTGCAGCAATCTCCATCAAGCAGCGCTACGGCAGGAATGCTATTTTAAAGGGAATGAATTTGGAAGAGAGTGCAACGACAATAGAACGAAACGGTCAGATTGGAGGGCATAAGAGTGGCGTATAGAAGAGACACCATGGGAGCCGGACAGCAGGAAAACGCATCCGGCTGGAATGAGAGAGAGAATCTGAGAAGAGAGAAAATGGACATCGAAGACCGTGCCAAGCAGTTTATGCCCTTCGATGCCCTGAAGGGCTTTAAGGAAGCACTGCGGAAGAAGGAAAAAGAGAAAGGGTATTGATTTTTTTGACAAAATGATATAAATATATATCTGTAGCATTGTATAGATACAGGGAGTAGATTCCACAAAACAGCTAGAAAGCTGAATCGGAATGCTGAGGGAGGAAAAGAAAGAATGATTCGAATCATGCTTGTAGAAAGTGATAAACTTTTGTGCAAGGAATATGCATTAGAAATAGCCCGGGATGAAGAATTTGCATTGGTAGCGGTAACGGGGCGGCAGAGTGATGCAATCAATATTCTGACAGAACAGGAAGTAGATGCAGTAATTGTAAATTTGGAGTTAGAAGAAGGTGACGGAATCCATCTCATTATAGAGATGAAACGGAAGTTAAAGAAACATCCGGAAATTATCGTAACAACAAATTATGGATCGGAGCATTTTCTGCATAGCATCAATAAGTTAGATATAGATTTGGTTTATAAGAAAAATAACGAACTATTTTCACCAAAGAAAATTATTGAAATAATTAAGCTGACCGCACCAACGACTGCAGATGGAGAAAGCGAATATCATAATGGAAGAAAGGTAATCTATACGGAACAGGAAGAAACCGAAATTCAGTATGTACTGGCATGGGGTGAACTGATAAAAAGCGGTTTTGAACCGGACCGAAAAGGAACCAAATATCTTGCAAGAGCAATTGGTATTCTGTTAGCTGTTCCCAATGGTACGTCAATCCAGATAACGAATGATGTTTATCCGCAGGTTGCACAAGTATATCAGACATCAGTAAGTGGTGTGGAAAAATCAATTCGAAATGTAATAGAACGGGTATGGTCAAAGTCAGATAAGGAGACATCATACCTCAAGAATCCAGAATGGAGAGGCTCAATACAGAACAAACCATCGAATACAGAGTATATTCAGTGTGTGGTCAGACGATTGAGGAATGTTTTACATTAAATAAATACTTACAAGATAGAAGAAATTTGAATTTCTAAGGAGATTCAGATTTCTTTTTTTTACGCGAGAAACTCGCAAAGCATGCTTTTCGTAGTTGCCCTGCATTGCAAGAAATTATGGTTATAGTTATTGGTAAAAATGCACAACCAATTCGTACTTCGTACATGAGTGTAACCGGTTTTTATATATAATTCGACTTAAGAAATTTTTTGCTCGACCTTGAATCTGCTGGAAAGCGGTAAAGGAAATTTTGAAAAAAACAGCATAAAACAAGGAATTTGGAAGAAAAAATATAATAAAAATAAGGGTGGCACAAAAGTCGAATATAGGGTGCTGAAAAGTCGAATTTCAGACAAAAATAAGTCGAATATTTTTCCTTGAAAGTCGAATGGAAAAGGGGAAAAATAGATAACAGACAGGATAAAAACAGAATAATAAAAGTGGAGAAAGTTATGGGATTTCAGGTAAAGTATGAAGAAATTACCAGCATTCGG
>OMCE01001054.1_pt1 | contig 11910 bp, 8 predicted proteins | sample 1644981 | NCBI WGS metagenome assembly OMCE01 (sample SAMEA103958151, study PRJEB25191) | human gut metagenome | reverse complement strand
TTTCGTCATACGAGGCTGCACCGCTTCCTCTTCCTTCATCGCCCAGGTCATGTAAATGACAGGCGTACTGTTTGCTTCCCGAATCCAAGCGTTCAATTTCCGCGCCGCCTCGAAAAACTTCTCCTCCGGTCCAAACGGATGCGCATGCTCCTGCAAAATAACATAATCATAATTGCCGAACAGAATATCAAACCGCACATCCGGCTCTGCAACATGCTGTGCCAGGAACCAGCCGCCATGGGCGATCATCGTAACTTCGCAGTCATAGCCTGCCGCCCTCGCTTTTTTTGCCGCCATCAAAGGCATATCATTGTAATAAGTATGGCTGTTTCCAATAAATAACAATCTCAGTTTTTTTCCCATCGTTTTCCTTCCGGCAAATTCTGCCGCCTCCTTTTTTTCGATTGTAGCACAGTCCAGATCGAAACACAAGGTTCGAAGCCTCCACAGCGGAAAGCATCCACGATGCGATTCGCGACAATAGAATATTCGTGGAACGCGCATTCTATTGTATTGCGAATGACGCATGGGAACAGTAACATTTTTATTCCTTAAAGCTATTTTTTTACAAAAAAGACTTGCATTTTGTTTTATACTGTGCTAATATTTCATCTTGTCAGCGGCAAGCAGACAATGCAGGAATGGCGGAATTGGCAGACGCGTACGGTTCAGGTCCGTATGATAGCAATATCATGAGAGTTCAAGTCTCTTTTCCTGCACGGTAAGACACATCACAATGTGATGTGTCTTTTTTTGTTTCATAGGACGCAATTTCTTATGAAACAAAAAGGAGACGTCCCTCACGTCTCCTCATCAGCTTCCCGTTCTATGCTTTCTCGCCGCTTTTCCTTATTCAGTCCACCGCTCGTAGGAGACACGCTGCTCTTTAAAAAACGCGCGCGCATCACGGCATTTTCTCCGAACTTCGCACGGATCTGGTCGATCGCCTGATTCGCTTTTTCCAACTTTTCGTAATCTACCGAATCAAACAGGCTGTACTGACGATATTCGAACTCCGTCAGCCGCGTTGCCGTCACGTTTAAAAGACGCAGTGGCTTTTTCCCGTCCCACATCCGCATCAGAAGCGTCCATGCTGCCCGGTAAATTTCCTCCGTCACATCCGTCGAAGATTCCAGCTGCATCTGCCTGCTGCTGTTTTCAAATCCTGCCGTGCGCATTCCGACCGACACGCCGCCCGCCTTTTTGTGCTCTGCACGCAGCCGGATTCCGACTGTTTCGCATAAAGAGAGCAAAATCTGACGCGCATAGGCAGGGTCTGTCACATCCTCCGGCGTCGTGACGCTGTTTCCGCATCCTTTATTTTCCGCATCCATATCGAACATTCCGGCGCTTTCATGCCCTCTGGCATACTCCTGCAGTGCAAGCCCATGCTTTTTCATATGTGCAAAAAGCATCCCGGAATCCGCCTGCGCCAGATCCCCAATCGTATAAATTCCCAGACCTTTCAACCGTTTACAGGTCGATTTTCCGGCAAACAAAAGATGATCCACTGGAAGGTTCCACAATTTTCCAGGAACTTCCTCAGGAAACAGGGTGTGCACCAGATCCGGCTTTTTGAAATCCCCAGCCATTTTAGCGAGCAGACGGTTCGTCGAAATCCCGATATTGACCGTAAATCCGAGCGTTTCTTTGATTTCACAGCGCAGCTTATTGGCAAACGCCTCCGGTTCACCGTACATTCTGCCAAAATTCTCAAATTCTGCCCACGCTTCATCGATGCTGTACGGAATCACCGCATCCGTATAGCGTCGCAATAACGCGCGCAGACGGTTCGACTGTTCCACATAAACTGCGAAGTCCGGCTTTACGACAATCAGCCCCGGACATTTCCGACGTGCGGACGCCAGAGGCTCTCCTGTTGTAATTCCATATTTTTTGGCAGGCGTACTTTTTGCAAGCACAACGCCATGCCTGGATTCTTCATCGCCACCAACTGCCGATGGCACTGTCCTTAAATCGAGACTGCCCGGCTGACCGCGCAGCCTCTCCAGCGCACTCCAACTCAAAAAGGCGCTGTTGACGTCGATGTGGAAGATCAGCTTTTCCGATCTCATTTTTCTTTTTCTCCCCGCAAGGTATTTCCGTAAATCTCCAACAGGATTTTAATAATTCTGCGGATTCGTTTCCGGGTTTCCGGATCGAGACTTTTCAGACTTTTTAAACAGCTTTTGAGATTTTCCTTCCAGTGTTCTGAAAATTCTGTCAGCGTCGTCACGCCGGTCTGGTCTATTACCTGAAACAGCGTTTCAACAAACAGCTGACGTTCTTCCTCTGGAAGCGTAAAAATCCACTGATTCAATGCTTCGTTCATCCGCTTCTGTTTTGCCTCGATATCCACTGCCTTGACAAATTTTCCGTCCTCAATCTGCCAGGTAAACGCATCATGCTGCAAAATGCCGATCCCGGAGCTTTTTACAACCTCATACTGTTCATAATTTTGTAAAAGCATCCCCACCAAAGAGGAATATGGCAAAATCCGGTGCACACGGCTTCTGATCTGCTCATAGGAATCCCCTTCAAACACTTCCGGCAAAAATCCCGGACCGTCCAGGCTATAAATGTCCGTAATCCTGCGCTGCACGCCGGTTTCCGCCCAGGTCGCCGCATAGGCAGCCAGGTTTCCGCCTTTGGAATGTCCGCATACCATAAACGCTCCCGGAAGCTTGCAGCCGACCTGATTTAAGTACACACTGCTCATTTCCTGGGATGCCAGCGGTTTTCGAAATGCCAGTCGAAAATCCTCTTTCCAGCCGACAACCGAATCATCCGTTCCACGAAACGCCACCACCGGCTCACAACCTTCCGGGAAAAAAGTGACCGCTCCGAACTGCGCCTCCTGCTCTTCCTCAATCCGCTCCCGATAATAATTGCAACGCATCGTGCGAAACCGTCTTCCAGCAAGCAGTGCATTCCAGAGCTTTCGGTTGTTTTCCCCGTACCACTTATCTGCAAACACTGCAGAAAGATCAGCCGTCCTGTCGATTTCTTCCAGCGTCACACTCTTTTTGTGCTGCGCAATCGTCGGCACAGCACTCCCGAAATCAAAATAGGACAACTGTGCCAAAATCAGGACATCCACATCGCAAAACGCCCGTTCCGCAAAGGCCTGATCGCCATACTGAATCAAATAATCTATGACATTTCCCATACGCTTCCTCTCAGATTTTTTTATTTATGACAATAGAATGCTCGCAAAGCGTGCATTCTATTGTTTATGTTACACACCAGCGCTGCACTTCTGTGCACATGCGGCGGTGCACTTTTTTGCATGCCGCATCCACTTACAGCACAGACGATCAAGCTGTTTTATGCTGCGCCGCGGCTGCTGCCGCCCTTGCACGCTTCTTCAAATTCCCTTAATTTCTGCTTTGCAGCGGCGGACAGATTCTTCGGTACATCGATCTGAACCGTCACATACTGATCTCCGTGTACGGATGCGTCTTTCATCGAAACGATGCCCTTACCTTTTAAACGAATCCTGCTGCCGGACTGCGTACCGGGTTTAATCCTGCACACAACCTTGCCGGTCAGCGTCGCAACCTCTGCTTCGCCGCCAAGCACCGCCGTCGTAAACGGGATTTTGACCGTTGTATACAGGTCAGCGCCCTTCCGTTCAAATCCAGGTTTTTCCTGTACAGTTACCTTCAAAAGCAGGTCCCCGTCACCTGCCGAGTTGCTTCCGGGCATACCTTTTCCGCGCAAACGGATCGTCTTGCCGGATTCAATACCCGCCGGGATTTTAACCTGAACGGTAGATATCTTGCCATCCTGTCCCTGCAAACTGATCTTCTTTTCGCAGCCAAATGCCGCTTCGTCAAAGCTGACGCTGATCTCAGCCCGCAGATCCCCGCCTCTTTTTGAGGAGTTAAAGTCGCCGTAGCTGCCGCCGCCAAAATCGAAGCCGTCAAAACTGTCAGTATAACCATTACCGGTCGAGCTGCCAAACCCGCCGGTATAGCCGCTGCCTGCTGTGCCGCTAAAGCCCTGGCTGTAACCATCAGCTCCGCCGAATCCACTTCCAAAATGCGTCCGATAGCTCTTGCCGGACTGCTTCTGTCCGGATTTACCGTGAAACATGCCGCCGAACAAATCTCCAAACAGGTCATCCATATTTCCGCCCTCAAAGTGGAACGAATGGAATCCACCATTTTGTCCATAGCTACCCTGTGGGCCCGCACCGGCGCCACCTGCCCAACTTCCGTCAAACGCTGCGTGACCGTACTTATCATACTGCGCTTTCTGTTTCGGATCGCTCAGCACGCCATACGCCTCTGTAATCTCCTGAAAGCGCTGCTGCGCCGTCGGATCATCCTTATTTGCATCCGGATGATATTTTTTTGCAAGTTTTCTATATGCTTTTTTTATCGCATCGGCATCGGCGCTTTTGGAAACGCCGAGCACTTCGTAATAATCTCTCTTTGCTGCCATTGTTGCCTCCATTCTGCAAGAGCGCAAACATCCCCGGATCACTTCCGGGGATGCCTCTTACCGGTTGTCGATCCGGTCATCATCTTTGTTCTACATGTAATATAACACTGATTCATAATGGTGTCAATGGAAGCCAGACAGTTCACAAAAATTTCACGCTTCTTTCAACGCGTTTAGCAGCTCTTCATAGGTTTCCAGTGCCGGAATCTGAGGATAATCTGCTTTGATCTGCTCTGTCGTGCGGAATAAAAATCCACTCTTTCCCGCTAAAATCATGCCGAGATCGTTATAGCTGTCTCCACTTGCGACCGTTTCAAAGCCAATCGACTGCAATGCCCGCACGGTTGTCAGTTTAGAATTTTCCACCCGCATCTTATAATCCGTGATCTCGCCGTCCTCTGCTACCACGAGGGAATTGCAGAAAATTGTCGGCCAGCCGAGCTTTTTCATCAGAGGCTGTGCGAATTCCGTAAAGGTATCGCTGATAATAATCACCTGCGCAAAGCTGCGCAGTTCATCCAGAAACTCCTTTGCCCCCGGAAGAGGGTCGATAGAGGCAATCGTCTTCTGTATTTCTTTCAGTCCGAGCCCGTGCTCTTTTAAAACAGAAAGGCGCCAACGCATCAGCTTATCATAATCAGGTTCGTCCCTCGTCGTTTTTTTCAGCTCCGGAATTTTGCTCACCTCCGCAAAAGCGACCCAGATTTCCGGTACCAGAACTCCTTCCAGATCCAAGCAAATCAGTTTCATCTTTTTCCTCCATTCTGCCCATTTGCAGCATTTTTATTCTCTCTGGGATTATATCGTGAGCATAGCTCACTCAATAATTTCGCCGTTCGCGATGAGCAGGCTTCGCCTGTTCCCGCTCTCTTGCGCTCATTATAACACACGGCTTCTTAATTTTACGCGGTAAATTCTCCGTAGAGAATCATCGATCCGCTCCTCACTCACCGTTCCATTCGCAACGGCATCCAAAACGCCCTGATATGCCTCTTCAAAATTCTCCGGCATCAAAACCATGTCCGCACCGGCTTTCAGCGCCATAATCGCAGCAACGTCCGATTTATAATATTCGGTAATCGCTCCCATATTCATTGCATCGGTAATAATAATCCCCTGATAACCCAATTCGTTGCGCAGCACTCCCGTAATGATCTTTTCGGAAATGCTCGCAGGAAGCGAATCTCCATCTGTCAGGTTCGGTGCTGTGATATGCCCTACCATAATCATATCTGCGCCCGCTTCTATACCAGACTGAAACGGTAAAAATTCCTCTGCTTCCATCTCCTCTTTCGTCCGATCCGTCTGCGCCGCGCCGGTATGAGAATCTCCTGCTGTGTCCCCATGTCCCGGAAAATGCTTCAGGCAGGCGCTCACGCCGGTCTCCTGCAGCCCTGTCACCGCACTGGAAACCATCTGTGCCGCTACACCTGCATCCGATGAAAAGGCACGGTTTCCGATCACCGTATTGTCTACATTCGTCAGCACATCTGCAACCGGTGCAAAATCCACATTAAAACCATAAGAAGAAAGATAATTACCGATATTCTGATATGCATCGTATGCCGCCTGCGTATCTCCTGCCGCACCGATTTCCCCCATCGGTACGGTCTTATCCAGCTTTAAAGTGTCCGCAACGCGCGCAACCTTTCCGCCCTCTTCATCTACGCCGAAAAACAGCGGAAACAGGCTGTAGGATGCTGTATTGGAAAGCATTTCTTTTAACTGGTCTTCCGACTGGATATTCTTCGCAAAATAAATCAGGCCGCCTACCGAATATTTTTCCAGGCTTTCTCTGGTCGCATCGCCCGCTGCCACAACCTGTGAAACTCCCGTCAGCTGCTCCGGCGTCACAAAGAAAAGTCCCGCTACCTTCTGCTCCAGCGTCATCCCTGCGAGTGTATCCTCTACCATATCGTTTAAAGCGTCCTCTTTTGTGTAAGTGCTCTCCGTTTCTTCCGTAGATTCCGTCTCAAACAGGGCCGCGACTGCCGCCTGCGCCTGCGCGGATTCTTCTACCCGGGACGCTTCCAAAAGCTCCTGTCTGGATTCCTCCCGCGCTGCCTGATGCTGTTTTACCGCACTGCCAGCTGCGTGAATACCAAAAAAGCAGCCCATCCCAACTGCAATCAAAACCACCGCCATGACACAATAAGAAATCAGCTGATTTCTGCGTCTGCGCCTTCTTCTGTTTTCTCTGTTCGTCTTTTTTTCTGACATCTCTGATACTGTTCCTTCCAAGCTCGTTTGTCTGCAGGATTCCCTTTTAGACTAACACAAACGGAAGCGGGTATCAATCATCTTTTTGATCAATACCCGCTTCTAAAATTCGCTATCCAATGGTCTAAACCTCCGTTTCTCTGTATCGTTCCAACTCTTCGGATTTTGTACCTGCGTACAGCTTCTTCTGTTGACATCCCTCAACGACTTTTCCGTTCCATCGTGTTTCCCTGTCGTCAAACAACATCTTTTCCGCATTCAAAATCGGATTGTGTACTTGATGCAAACCATTTGCTTCGCGTTTCTTTAAAGTAATGGAATCTATGATTCCCTTTAAAGACTCCTTATGCAGTTTTTCCTGTGCTCTTTCATCCATTCTGATGTTTTCGATATCCGATCCGACAGGCTTTCTATTTCCGAATTAGAATGGAAAGCATTTGACTACTGAAAAGCTTCTGCCAGTTTCTTACATCTTCTGTCTGAAAAGAGTGAATGTTATGCGGTTTCCGGTGGATTGTCCTCCTTTCTTTTTATTTTTGTTCTTTGTTTTCCTTGTTTGTAACTTCATTATATCCATCGAAAACCGTTCTGTCAATTATTTATCTGACGTTTTTTTAATTTTGTTAATTTTTTCTTTTTATTCTAATTCAAATTCTATTTTGTCTGTCTTTTTAAGCCGTTTTATCAGAATTGTCTGATTATTCGTTTCGAATTGCAGCCAGCGGGCTCAGCTTCATCGCTCGCTTTGACGGAAAATATCCTGCCGCCATGCCGATTACTACTGCAAAGATCACGGACGCCCCGGCAAGCCAAAGCGGAATATAGGACAGACTCGACATATTTCCACTCGCCGCCACGACCTTGTTGATGATCATGGAAATCAGATAGCTGATCCCCAGGCCGACGATGCCACCCACCAGACCGATATCTGCAGCCTCCATCAGAAACATTGCCTGAATATTTCGCATATCGCAGCCCAGCACCTTCATCACACCAATTTCCTTTGTCCGTTCATAGATGGACATCATCATCGTATTGGTAATGCCGATCGCTGCAACCAGAAGAGAAATCGCACCGATTCCACCCAGCATTGCCTGAATATTGGCATACTGCTTCTGTGTGGATTCAATCCATTCAATATTACTGCTTGCTTCATAGCCAAGTGCCTGAATCTGCTCCTGCACAGCAATCATATTGTCGATATCGTCCACATTGACCTTTAATACAGAGTAAAACAAATCCTTATACGGTTTTCCGTTGGATGTCGTAGGCTGTCCCGGAATCGCCTTGTTTCGAAAAACCCGTTTCAGCGTCGCCGTGAGCGCATCCAGATTGCAATACACATTGTAGCCGTTTGCACTATATCTGCCGTCTTCGCTTTGTTTTTCCACCCCCGCCGTCGGGATCAGGTATTTCTTCGGGGGAGGAGTCGTCGTCGAATCTCCGTCCCTGCCTGAGCTTCCGCTATTCTGGCTCGCATAATAGGCATCCTGATCAAAGATGAAAAAGACGCTGTCTTTCATAAAATCGACTGCAAATACTCCCTTATCATAATAGGGATATTCATAGGTTCTCGGATTATAAAAATCTGCAGCAACCCGATTTCCGTAAAAAAACTGCAGCTCCTTGTCATCCAACGGCAGCTTACCGTCTCCGATTTCTATATTTAACGCCTGCAGGCCTTCCGGCGTCATTCCCTGAATGGTCATATAGTCATCCACATACTGCCCATACTTTGCCACAATATTAAGCTGCAGCACCGGGTATACATTTTCGACATGGTCCAGACTTTCAAGCAGACTTACCGCTGCATCGTCCAGACGCATCACCTTATCCTTTGAGGACGAACTTCCGGAATCCGAAGAAAATGTCACAGACCCGCCTCCGCCGATGGAGTACGTGGTATAGGAGCTGCTATCTCCCCTGCCCTCCCGCACTTCGATCGTCGTAAGACCGCCGTACTGTTCAATATCTTCCATTGTCGCCTTGTTTAAGCCAAGTCCCAGCGAAACCATGACGACAATAGACGCCGTACCGATCACAACGCCAAGAATTGTCAGAAGCGTCCTCACTTTTCTTTTCCACAGATTTGCAGAGCTCATCCGCAGCAAATCAAGTATTCTCATATTCGTCTCCGTTTTGACAGCTAAGAAAACGCGAGCCAAACGTTTCGTCTGGCTCTTTGTTTTTCTTTATTCATGACAATAGAATGCTCGCAGAGCGTGCATTCTATTGTTGATCATCCTTCTGATTTAAGTCGAGCAAGTCCTCCTGCAGAAGCTTTGCCGCCTTTTTCTTTTTTCGAAGCTTCACGACAACGACTACAACAACAATTCCTGCAGCAACTGCTGCGATAATCCCGATAATCATGCCGATGTTTGAGGTCTTCTGCGGCTCTTCCTCCGGAATCATCATATCGGAGCCGTCATCAACCATCGGTTCCGAAACATACAGCTGCATATCAATCTCCTGACGTGTCTGGTTGCCCGCATCGTCTTCATAGGTCAGCACCGCTTTTACCGTTCCGTCGTCTGTCGTCGCAGCAATGCCGTTTACCATCGCATCGACATTTCCGGTGGCACCGGGCGCCAGGTTTCCGATAAACGTATCGCCGCCCTCAACGCTGTCCGCCTCAAACTTTACCTGAACGTTATACAGCGTCGTCTTACCGGTATTATAAATCTGGAACATGACATTGGACTGTTCCCCAACCATAATCGATGCCGGATTGATTTCGGGAGTGCTCGTGTCGTACTTTGCTTCCTGCTTGACCGGTACGGAAACCTTCGCTTCGTCCGTCAGATCCGCCTTCAAATCCGTATCATATTTCATCTTGACCGTTACTACATAAGGCTTCTGGGAAAGATCCGCCTTCGCCTGCATCTCAATTTTCAGATCCTGACTGCTGCCCGCCGGCATCCGATCCACATAGATCGAGCTGGATCCGGACGTCGGAAGGAACGACGCGTAGCTGTTTGTCACCTGTCCGCTGCTCGTTTCAGTTCCACCCTCCACGGCTTCCAGATCGAACAGCACGTTGCTGACTGCAGTATCCTGGGAAGTATTTTTGACATGAATCGTCAGGGTAAAAATGCTGCCCGCATACACTTCCGCCGGATCAGTTTCAAAGCCCGTCACAATAATTCTGGGCTGGGAAATCGTCGCAAGATCAGAAGATCCGATCCGTCCGCTGCCGGGTTTGCCCTGGCAGTATACATATACCGTAATCTCTGCCGGTTTCTCGCAGCGGATTTTGTTTTTGCTGTACCATACCTTAAAGGTCAGCGGATAATAACCGGTCAGGACGTCCTCTCTGGCGGTAAACGTCCAGGTCAGCTCTCTTCTGTTGAACACCGCTTCGTCATACAGCTTTGTGGCACAGCCCGGAATCTCGTTAAAGTTCTTCGTATATCCTGTGCTGTCTGGCTTAAATGGCCATTTCTGGATGTCGTTGGAAACCTCCGGCTCTACCAGAAGGTCTGTCAGCCATTCTTCACCGAGGTTGATGAGCGGCAGCACGATTTCCACACTCTGTCCATAGGAAACGCTCGGCGTCGTCCAGTTGTCCGCAACCGTCAGAAATTCCGTCGTCGTTGTCACACTTCCGCTTTTACCGATCGCTGTGTCCATCTCCGCTTTCACTTTTTCCACATAGCTCCACATCGCATCAGGCGTCATGTATTCCGAATTTGCGATGTAATATTGCCCACTGTACATGATATCGTCCAGATCATCGATGATGTACTGCTCCGGATTTTCCCGTTTAATCAGACTTTTCTTGTAGTTTTTCAACTCCACGGACGCTCTCCATCTATCATCATCCGTGATGTACTGTACCGAGTTTCCGCTTACCTCATCCGCATAAACCGGCATCGGAGTTTTGACAGCTGCTACCGCCGTCATGAAAATCAGTCCTGCTGTCAGTAATTTTTTGCACCAGCTTTTCATATGCTCGCCTCTTCCTCCCGTTTCTTTTCTTCCTTTTCCCGTTCTTCTTTGCTCTTTCCTGTCATATCGTCAATCCGGACAATTTTGCCGTCAATAATATGGAAAATACGGTCTGCAAAACTCGCCAGATGGTTGTCATGCGTAACCATCACGAGCGTCTGCTGTTTTTCGTGTACCACCTGCTGCATCAGCTCCATCACTTCTCTGGACGTATTGGAGTCAAGGTTTCCGGTCGGTTCGTCCGCAAAAATGATCTCCGGATCAACCACGAGTGCCCTCGCCACGCCGACTCTCTGCTGTTGTCCGCCGGACATCTGAGTCGGCCGGTGATTTTTGTATTTGCCGAGCTTTACCAGATCCAGAAGCGCCGACGCTTTTTTTAACCGCTTTGCCTTATCCACACCCTGAAATGTCAATGGCAGCGCCACGTTTTCCAGCGCTGTCATCGTCGAAAGCAGGTTAAAAGACTGAAAAATAAACCCGATATGCTCCCGTCTGAAACGAACCAGCTGGTTTTCTGTCTTGTTCTCGATATGTTCCCCCGCGATGACAATTTCGCCTTTTGTCGGCTTCTCCAACCCGGCGAGCATATTTAACAGCGTCGATTTGCCCGATCCGGACGTCCCGACGATAGCGCAGAATTCTCCTTTATAAATCGTGAAATCCACGCCGTTTAGGGCGCGCACTTTCGATTCGCCCACGCGGTAGATTTTATACAGATCCTTGACACAAATGACCGGTATTTTGTTATCTGCCATTTTCTGATTCCTTTCGCATTCGCCGCTATCCGCAGTACCACCTCGGATACACTTTGCGTTTCCTCGATCCCGCAGTACCACCTCGAAAACGCTTCGCGTTTCCTTCGATGTCGGGCATTCGCCCTATCACTCTCGATATATACAGACCTCACCATGCAAACATATCCGGTCTGTATATTCTCGATTGGCACTGCTCATTGCTTACGCATAGTATTTTGCCTGTGCGCTCCAGAGTTCATAGTATTTGCAGTTCGTCTGTTCCACGAGTTCCTCGTGTGTGCCCTGCTGCACGATTCCCTGCTGGTCGAATACGAGAATCCGGTCGCAGATTTTGCAGGCGGACAGTCTGTGTGAAATAAAAAATACATTCTTGCTTTCCGTAATCGCTTTGAACTGTTTAAATACCTTTTCCTCGGACTTTGCATCCATCGCAGAGGTCGGCTCATCCAAAACCATGATCGCCCCGTCCTTATATAACGCTCTCGCAATCGCGACCTTCTGCGCCTCTCCGCCGGACAATTCTATGCCGTCGTCC
>OMCE01001045.1_pt1 | contig 12019 bp, 10 predicted proteins | sample 1644981 | NCBI WGS metagenome assembly OMCE01 (sample SAMEA103958151, study PRJEB25191) | human gut metagenome | reverse complement strand
ATATAAAAACATTATAAAGCCTTTAGATAGAGCTCGTTATCCCGAACTGAGGTAAAAGTACATACTTTCGTTGGAAAATCCCTCCAAAAACAACACTTTTTTGGAATTGATTCCATAAAAAACAGTACTTTTAAGGAATTGATTCCATAAAAATCCAAACTTTTTTGGAATACTAGAATGTATTACATCACCATTTCCCCAACCATGCGATAAGGGCAGGTGACATACCGAGGTGATTAACAAAACAAATAAAATCAAGACTGGTTTATGCATAAGATTAAACCAGTCTTGATTAACTTCTTTATTATAGGATGCTTACAGAGAAACTTTATTCTAATACCAACACATGGCTGGTTCCATCGGTCTGGCTGAATACATTCAAGCCGACCTTCATCAGATAGTCACCGCTGTACTGCTTGCCATTGCACTCCAAATCAGATTCCTTTCCAGGCATCAGATTGGTCTCCTTTACGGTATAAACCTTATCGGCATCCAATCCCTGCATCTTCACATTCATCACAGGCTCCTTGTAGCGTGGATGCAAGTCGTAAGCAAAGAGAACGGCACGCTGCTTGTCCTTACTTACATAGTTAATGGCACAGTGGTTGCCTTCGTAAGGAGAAACCAGACGATACTGGTCGCCCTCAAGAATCATCGGCTTCATGCTATCGTAGTTCTTGACAGCATTCTGCACAAACTTGTAATCATCACCAGAAAGCGACTTGAGGTCGATATCAAAGCCCAACTTACATGAACTGCAAACATCGGTGCGGAACTTCACACTGGTATTCTTGTTCCAATTGGTTACATGCGAACCCATGGTCTTGGCTGGGAAGAACTTTGACAGGCTCCACTGGATGTAGAGGCGCTCGTATGGATCCGTATCGTCTGAACACCAGAACTCGGTGAAATACTTAAGCATCTCATAATCCATTCTGCCGCCACCGCCAGAGCAAAGCATCATCGGCAACTTAGGATACTTCTTATGAATACGGGTAAGGACCTTGTAGATACCACGGACATGATCGATATAGAAATTACCCTGATTCTCCTTATGATATGGAGAATAGATATTGGTAATCACACTATTGCAGTCCCACTTGAAGTAAGCCACATCCGGATTCTCTGTCATGATGCGATCCACGATGCCGAACACATAATCCTGTACCTTAGGATTACTGATATCAAGTACCAGCTGGTTGCGGTAATAATAGGTATCACGCTTTGGCTGCATGATGACCCAGTCAGGATGCTTCTCAAAGAGTTCGCTCTTAGGATTCACCATCTCAGGCTCAATCCAGATACCAAACTTTACACCAGCCTTTTTGGCATCTCTTACCAATCCAGGTATTCCATCAGGCAGTTTGCTCTTGGTAGCCTCCCAGTCGCCGAGACCTGCATGGTCGTCCTTACGAGGATACTTGTTGGCAAACCAACCATCATCAAGCAAGAACATATCTACACCCAGGTCCTTGGCATCCTTCATCAACTCAGCAAGACTCTGCTGGTTGAAGTCGAAGCCGGTATTCTCCCAGTTGTTCAAGAGCGTAAGGCGATCTTCCATTCCCATGTTTACCTGATACTGACGAGCCCAATTGTGCAAATTACGGGAAGCCTCACCAATACCATTATCGCTCATGGCAAAGATAAACTCAGGGGTAGTGAACGTCTCACCAGCCTTCAGCTTATAGTTAGAGGCGTATGGATTGATGGCAGGGATAACACGAAGGGCTCCCACGTTATCTACCTCGAAGGTAAATCGGAAGTTGCCAGGCCATCCGATGGTTCCAAGCATCACCTTGCCCTCATTCTCCTTGGCAGGCTCATCAAATCCCAGTTCAAAGAACGGCTCCTCCTGCATGGCTGCACGGGTACCCAACTTGGTATCAACAATCTTCTTACCAGCAGTCAACTGGCAAGTTTCAGGCTGTCCTTCCTTAGCCCAGTCGCTATGATAATTGGTAACGAAATACTTGTTTGCCTTGAAATAAAGCATTGTAGAGCTATATCTCCAAAGCGTAACCGGTGCTTTCTCCTTATGAGAAATTTCGCTCCACGCCTTGATGACGTTCTCCTTAGGGTAAGCTGCATAGTGGAGCTTCACGGTCAGCGGATATACCTTGTCCTTAAGCGTGATGATGGTCTCAACACCTCCACTGATAGCCTTTTCTTCAGAAGACTGATAATACAAATAGGTGGTCATGTTACCATCTGCATGGGTCACTGCCACTGCCGGCTCGAAGAAATCTTCAGCACCAGAGGTTGCATAAACCTCATGACCTCGCTGGCAGACGGAACCATCAGAAGCCGCATATACATCCCACTTCAGATGATTGTAATCTGAAGGATTCTTCAACTTGTCACCCAGATACACTTGGTAGAGGCGACCCTTAGGAGAAACCTGCATCACGAGGTCGGTCTTGTCGGTTGACACTCGGATGGTCTTTTGAGCAGATGCCATGATAGATGTCATGCACATCGCTGCGATAATCATAAATACCTTTTTCATCGTTCTTTGGTTTTTACGTGATTGCTTTGTTATAATTAAACGCTATAATTCTTTCGTTATTATCTTAGAATTTGATTCCTGCAGAGAATTCCACCGTGAACGGACGAAGATAGCTACCACTCATGTACTTGCCGTCATATTTGCCAGCTTCCTGCTTGGTAATCAGCTCAGATCCGCTAATGGTACCCTTGGCACCCTTCTCGTTGAAGATATTGATGACACTCACGCCAAGGCTCAACTTCTTGTTCACATTCCAGTTGATTCCGCCGAAAGTCTCCCAGTGACCATTGAAATAGAGTGCCTCCTGAAGGTTGGCATAGGTCTTACCGAAGTAACGGAAGCTCAACCAGGCATTCAGATTCTTGGTGATGTCGTATTTAGGGTCCAACTCTACAAGAACCTGAGGAATCTCCTTGACAATCATATTGTTGGCATTCACACCCATAGACTGACCGTCACTGAACGTTACACTCGCATTATAGTTCTTATACACCGGCTTCTGATAAGTGAAGAGTGCATGCATGTGGAAGTTCTTGAACGGATTGATTTCTGCCGAGGTTGTCCAACCCAAAGTCTGGATGTTATAGATGAGCAACACGGTCTTGCCCTCTGTAGTGCCAGGCTTGGTAAGATTCTGCTGGTCGATATTGTTCGACTTTGAAATGTAGGTCACCATTGAAGAAAGGTCAATCCAATCGTTCTTGTAGAAAATACCACCACGAATCAATGGAATGGTTACTCGCTTATACTGCTCCTCGGTAGGTCCTGTTCCTGCATACTCGCTGATGCGTGGGAAACGGGTGGCGATGGTAGCATCGGCTGTCAGACCAAACTGGCGGGTAAGGTTATACGTCAACTGCAAGGTGGCTGCATAATTCAATTTATCCTTGGTTACGTTCTTTGCTTCGATGCTGTGCTCGGTAGCAACAACAGAACCATCAGCAGCAGTGGCGTATGTATTATAGTTACCCATGTGGAATCCTGAGAAACGTGGAGTAGAAATCTGCTCGGCAGACATGCGGTAGTACTCCAATCTACCACCATAGAACACCTTGAACTTAGGACTAACCTTCCATTCGTCGGTAAAGTAGAGTGCCAACTTGTTCTCTGAACCCTTGGTGTATTCTGGACTCAACTCATTATAACCGAAAGTCTCAGAACGATGAGCTGTCTGCGTAGGATCAAGGGGATTAACATATATCTGGCTCAATGTGCGTGGATAAGCTTCTACGGTGCCTGCCCACTGGAACGAAGACGAATAGTAATTGAGATGGTAATACCACTCGTTCAAACCAATCATTAACTTATGGTTATTCAACTGCTTAGAGATTTCGGTAGTCAAAAGCGCATTGCTCACCTTACCAACATGCAACCAGGTGCGACGGCCTTCTATATAGCCACTGTAGGCAGACCCATCAGAAAGCTGATAGCCATCAGCCTCGCTCACCTGAGAGATGGTACTTCCTCCGTAATCTACATAATTGGCACGTGGAGCATTCATATACTTGGCGTTGAATTTCCACAACCATCCATTATCAAACTGATACTGGCTGATGAGGGCAATTTCGTTGGCATGATTCTCACTGCCATCGCTCATATTCCATGTCTCCATCTTTCCTGACTTTGTATTCAAGTATTGGAAAGAACCTTGACGCTGCACGTATGAGTCCATACCCGGATCAAAGCCATCAATCTTCTTGATACTACCGTCGCCAGAATAGATAAATGGGGCTGCATTGGCAAAATTGCCAGGGTTCTTGCTGTTGGAATACTTATATAATAAGGAGACACGTCCCTTTCCATCATTCAAGATGCGAGTGATACCGAAATGATAAAGTTGGGTACGGTCGGCATAATCAGTAAAGCGAAGCTTGAAACTACCTGGATCGAAATTCTGATACATACTGGCAGTATAAAGCCAATTGTCACCGATTCCACCAGACAGGTTGAGGTCTACATTCTGCATACCAAAATGGTTTGCCTTATAGTTGAGCTTGCCCTTGAACTCTTTCTGTCCCAACTCGCTGAAAGAAGAAACTGCGTATGCAATATTACCTGTAGCAATGGCAGACTCAGATGGAGTCATCAAGTCGGTACCTTTCAGTGAGGCATCGCTACGCCAATGTGCAGACAGTCTGTGTACGGAAGAAGAGTAAACGGCTGGAAGACCGTTCTCATATACGGTTACATCCTCGCTCGGCAATCCTATCTGGATTTCACGAGGCTTGTTGGCATCAGATGCGTTGAGCATCACATTACGCTCTTCCTTTTTCTCCTTGTTTGCAGATTCGTCGGAAGGAAGTGCATACACTTGGCTTGCAGCAGACATCGCTACCAAAGCCATAGAAAATGTACGGATTCTTAAGTTCATAATCTTACAGTTGTTTATTCTTAGTTTTACATGATTTCACTTGCTACCGAATGCGATTCGATTGCGGTTGCAAAGTTAAGGAGATTTTTCAGACATTGGCATCATGTGTAGGTTACGAGTAGATAAATATTAGGTTTATTAATTCTATAACCTTCTAATAATCAAGCTATCAAAGATATTAATACTTTTTAATAGAGTAGATGGTAAAAAGAGGAATAAATGTAGTATCTTTGCAGAAAAATACAATTATAAGGCACTCTAATAGCCTATCAGATAGTAACAATAACAATTAAAAGGATAGTTATGAAAGTAGTATTGTGGTTCTTAATGATGTTTATGCCATTAATGGCAAATGCTTCTTCCGTAAACGAGGAACAGCTGTTCCATCGTTTAGACAGTTACATCGCTCAGCGAAGCAAGTTTACCCAAAGAAAAGAAGCGAAACTACTAAGACTCAAAAAGCAACTATACATGACTTCCGACAAGCGCAGCCAGCTTAGGCTCTATAACCAGATCTACAGAGAGTATTATACCTACCGTTACGACTCTGCCATGACATACGCCAAGAAGGGCTACCAGCTGGCAGCACAACTTCAGGATGATTATTTCATCAACCTGAATAAAATCAATCGTGCGGCAGTGCTGTCAACAGGCGGTTTCTACAGCCAGGCAGAAGACTTAATGCTCGCAATGGATGTGGAGAAAATGTCACCTAAGTTATTGCAATACTATTATTATACCTTGACTTGGGTATATAACTACTGGGAAACTTTCTGCAATAAGTCGGAGTTTCAAGAAGGATTGGCAGCCAAGAAACGTTTTTATTTAGGCAAGACTCTTGAGCATATCGGCAACAAGGAATCCGCTCTTTATTACTATCTGTCAGGAGAGGTTGAATATCTTAAGCAGCGTACAAGCAAAAAAACACTTCAGTCCTACATGAAGGCACTTTCAGCCAGTCCCCTGAACAGCCGTGTGCATGCCTCATCGGCTTATTGCATAGCCCGCTATTATTATGATACCGACCAAAAGGATTTATATGAAAAGTATATTGTAGAAGCAGCCATCTCAGACCAGATATGTCCCCTGAAGGAGAATCTGGCCCTTCAGGAACTTTCCACCTATCTATATAATAAGGATGCCTCCTATGCAAAGAGGGTTGCCAAATACATCTATTGCTCCATGGAGGATGCCCAATTCTACAACAACCGTCTCCGCATGGTTGAGATTTCCCGCATACTTCCCCTTATCACAGAAACGAACCATCAGGCAGAAGTACGCAAGAACCGCATCGTAACAGCATCCCTCGTCATCGTGAGTATCCTGTCACTAGGATTCCTTGCCATGGCTTTCTTTGCGTTCAAGATGAACAAGCGTCTGGTCAAGAGCCGTAGGGAGATAAAAAGCCAAAATACACTCTTGGACGAACTGAACCAGAAACTGCTCAACACCAATAAGCGAAGAGAGACCTATATGCATTTATTCCTGGACATCAGTGCCGTATATATCAAGAAACTGGATGATTATCGCAAATTGGTAAGCCGCAAAATCAAGGCAAAACAAACTGCCGATCTTCTGACTGCCATCAACAGCTACAAGCTGGCAGAAGAAGAGGCAGCCAACTTCTATATTCGCTTCGACAAGGCATTCATTGACTTGTATCCGAATTTCGTGGAAGAGTTCAACCAACTGCTGTTGCCAGAAAAACAGATAGTTCTCCCTGCCCCTAACAGTCTCACCAAGGAACTGCGTATCTATGCATTGATGCGACTGGGAATTACGGATGGTCAGGAACTGGCCACCCTCCTGTTCTATTCTACGCAAACCATCTATAATTACAAGGCAGCCATCAGAAAGCGAGCCAAAGACCTCACCACTTTTGATGCAGCCATCAACCGACTATGTAATGTGATAGGCTAATAAATGGCAGAAATTTGAGAATGTTCCTCAACTTTCTGCCTTTTTCTTTTGCCCATTCAAAAAATAGTTGTACTTTTGCCATTACATAAAAGTTGTAACACTAAAGATGTAATGGTGTATGAAACTAAGAAACAAGAAATATCCAATGCATCATGAATCGCCTCTATGAAACCGAAATACAAGTTGATAGTATCAAGCAAGTAAATGCAGCAATTCTTTCAGTACTCGAAGGTAGAGAACCACAGTTTGAGAATATGGTACAGTTCTTCACAGAGAACCAGTTCTCGCTTCTGAAAGCTATAGCCAAGGATAGCATTGTTGCCCAGCCTACCTCTGGCAAGTTCATCAAGGAGCACAAGCTGAGTGGAGCCAGCAGCGTAAAGGCTGCCCTCAAAATCTTGGAAGACAAGGAATTAGTATATAGGACTAATGAAGGATACGTCATCTACGACAGATTCATGGATCTGTGGTTAAAGAGAATATAAACAAAAAAATGTGCTTTAAACGTGCGGAATGTGCTTAAAAAAGACACATTCCGCACGTTTAAAGCACATTTCTCTCCTAGAAAGCCGTACATCTAACAATGATTACGACCATGGGGTTATCCGACAATCCTTATGCCTGGGATGTTCAGTCGGCAGTAACAATGAATGACTTGTTTGTTCTCTAAACGTCCTAACTATATTAAGCTGGAGGAGATGGCAACAGAATCTGTTCTGAAAGCATTCTGCAAGGCATTAAAGATAAAGCTCGTAAAAGAGCGCCTCCCTTTACGTGATTTGAATGATGCTTGGGAATATCTCCACAACTACACTATGGATATGTAGATTCCCTAACTGCTTTAACAAGCCAGAGAATATGGTTGATTAAGTAAGAGAATATGGTTGATTAAGTAAGAGAATATGGTTGAATAAACTTACGGATATAGCATATCGGGTTAACGGAGATAGTTTATCGGGGTAGCGGATACTGTTTCTTGGGTAAGAGGATACTGCTTCTCGGAGTTTGCCACTAGGCTCAGCAGCTCTGCTGAGCCTAGTCAGCAGGTCTGCCGACTGCAGTCAGCACATCTGCTGACTATAGTGACAACACCTTATAGTTGTACAACAACACACCTTATAGTTGTACAACTTTACACCCTATAGTTGTACAACCTTACACCCTATAGTCGTACAACCTTACACCTTGTAGTTGTACAACAACAAAATCTTAGTAGAACAACTATGGCAGCAAACGCCTCAAATACAGTAGCCATAGTCGTAGAATTCCAAATTAGAAGAATTCTACTTATAAATTCTGTGAAGTCCATCAGCTGATTGTAATTCCATAATCACATCATCAACAATATACAAATCACTCATTAGATAGAGCAAAGAACGTTCATCATGGAGTAGTTCGTTGGTCTTACTCATTTGAAAAATATCAAACGCTCTCTCTGGAGAAATATCCAACCGCTTTGCCAACAAAGTACATATTCTACCTATCTTCATCCAAAGCTGTGAATCTCTTAACATGACTTTACCTCCTTTCTTGCTAAATCATTTAACGGCTCCGCAGATATGAAATGTAAGCTATCATCAAGTATATTTTGAGAGATAATACATATTTGACTATTCGGTTGATGCTCAGACAATCGTTTCAAAGCATATTCCATAGAAATATCTCCATTTAAATAATCTTCTATCGTTGTAATGACTCGGTCATCGGCAATACCACCTTCAACGTAATCATATTCTCTCCAGGGCATCTCTCCAGCTCTACTTTTTACTATAAATTTGAGCCATTCATTATCGTAAGCCGTGAATATTTTACAACGAGCATTTTGCTTAATGTAATTTTCGTCTAGTTCATAAATATTTAGCCATTGCGGCAAACCCAAGTTCACAACTCTTTTTGCCCAACTGATAGCCTGATCACGAATGTCTGTAACATAAAATCCCTTACCGAAATCGAGATTATCTCGTCCGATATGACAAAGTGGATATTCCACTATTCGAGTTGCACCATGAAAAACCGTACGCATAGTTATTAATTATTTGCTGTTTCCAGACGACGAAGTGCAGTTTGTAAAGCTGCTACAACATAATCTTTACTCTGTGTATGAAGGGCATCAAGTCTTGTGGTAAGACCATGTATCAGTCCAACCTTTTTCATCCGCAAGTACATTTCTTGCCTACTGCATCCTTCTGCCTTTGCAGTAAGATCGACGCACATCGTTGCAAAAGCCAATGCCTGTTGAGTTTCTGCTGTACCCATAATATTTATGTTTTATATTAAACGATGATGCAAAGATACTACTTTCTTTTGGAAATACAATTATTATCTGCAACTTTTTAAACGAAAAAACGAACTTTTCTTTAATATTCTGATTTAACAGAGGTTAGACTGACCTTCTTTGTTTCAAGAGATAGGAAAGCATTGCCTCCTAAGCACAGCCGTCAGTTTATAGTTTCTTAAGTAAGAAAATATAGCTTCTCGAAGATTGTCACTAGGCTCAGCAGCTCTGCTGACTATAGCAGAAACACCTATAATCGCACGACAACAATTCTCTTGTGATACAACATCATCAACAATATATAAGAGAATAAGGAACGTTCTTCATAGAACTATCCTTTGACTTTTAAAGATAAGCAAGAGGGCTGTGCAGACAAACTTAAAAAGCACAGAAGCAAGGCAAAAAGAAAATTTTTCCTTTAAATTTCTGGGTTTTATTTTGCTATTTCAAGAATTATCCTTACCTTTGCAGTTGGAATCGAATCACACTATTGTGAGGACTTCCATATTTTTGATGGTTAAATTAGCGTTTGCTATTCGGTCATGCAAATTGGAACGTAGGAAATTTCAAAAAGAGCATTAGAAACGACAGATAGTGAACGTCCGCTATATCGTGGGCGTTACTTGTTGTTCTAATCAGCTTTTCCTACGGCTGCAATTTGGACAAGTTTCGTCCACGTGTTTGTATCCGTAGGTTATGTAGAACGATGGCTTCGCAATCTATCCAGTTCACTAATTTAATAACATTAAAAGCTTAGCTATCGGCATAACGGGCAAATTTTATGAAAAAGTTACATTTTTCTCTTTTGGCGATTCTTTTCGCCTTATTTGCAATGGTGTCTTTCACTGCTTGTTCTTCAGATGACGAAGACACGCCTTCCACAGAAGATGTCCAGACATACATCATTGGAATGTGGCAACCTACACATGTAACAGGCTATGACTGGGATGAAAATGACAAGCCTGCTAAAGTAGATCAGGACATAGACATTGATGATGCTATCTCTTTCGAATTCAAGCAAGGTGGCACTTTCAATGAGTATATTTGGACTGGAAACAAATGGAAAATAGAGTGTTCCGGAGAAGCCTATTCTATCTCAGGCAACAAATTAACTACATACGAAGAAGATGGCACCAACGTTTTAGATGTATATACCATACAGAGTATTAGTTCGACAACTATGGTTTTAAAATACAATTTGGATGGCAACGCCTCATATCCTAGCACTATCACATTCAAGAAGATTAAATAATCAAAAGATTACATCATAAATGGCAGAAAGTTGAGTATGTACCTCAACTTTCTGCCATTTTCTTTTGCATATTCAAGAAACAGTTGTACCTTTGCCTTTACAATAAGGCTGTAACACAAAAGATGTAATGGCGTATAAAACTAAGTAACAAGAAATTAGAAAATCTTTTCATTTACCAAAGGATATGAAAGTTCTGAGTATTTCTGCGATAGAATTCGGAAAAGGATTCTCGGAGACAAACATCATGAATTTCAAGAAGTTCTACCTGAAATTCAAAGAGTAAACAATTCCTCAGACACTGTCTGAGGAATTCAAAAAGCAAAAACAGCAGACACTGTCTGCTGAATCTTCTTTGCTACCCCCAAAAGGTCAGGCGCTGCCTGACCTTTTTAAATCTCATTTTCCGTATAACTATCCATTTATCTATAAAATCATCACTTTTTCTTGCATAAAGTTTGCAATTTCCGATATTTATGCTTACCTTTGCCGTTGTTAAGAGGGAACTCGTAACACATTACAAAATATCTTATCATAAAAATAAGAAAGGAAATAGCAAATGGAACTGAAAGAGACTTTCCAAAAAGTGAAGGCAGCTAGCAAAACACTTGGTTTGCTAACAGATGAACAACGTAATGAAATACTGCAGGCGGTGGCTGACGCTATCATCGCAGAAACTCCTGCGCTCCTTGTAGCGAACGCAGAAGACTTGGCGAAGATGGACAAGGCGAATCCGCTCTACGACCGATTGCAGCTCACAGAGCAGCGACTCCAGGATATTGCTTCGGATATGCGACACGTCAGTACACTGCCCTCACCGCTCGGAAGAGTTCTCAAAGACAAAACACTCGAAAATGGTTTGCATCTGCAGCGAGTAGCCGTTCCATTCGGAGTTATCGGCATGATTTACGAGGCTCGTCCTAACGTAACCTACGATGTTTTCTCACTCTGTTTCAAGAGTGGAAATGCGTGCGTACTGAAAGGAGGAAAGGACGCAAACGCCTCAAACTCAGCGGGTGTCGAACTTATCCACAGGGTGTTGATAACTTTTGGTATTGATCCGAATGTTGTTACACTGCTCCCTGCTACCCATGAAGCTACAGGCGAAATGCTGAATGCCGTGGGCTATATCGACCTCTGCATTCCTCGTGGAGGAAAGAAGCTTATCAACTTCGTCCGTGATACTGCCAAAGTTCCGGTTATCGAAACCGGAGCCGGCGTGGTACATTGTTACTTCGACAAGGATGGCGACCTGGAGATGGGCAAGCGCATCATCACCAATGCCAAATGCAGAAGAGTGAGCGTATGCAATGCGCTCGACTGTCTGCTGATTCACGAAAGCAGATTAAGTGACCTCCCTGCCCTCTGTGAAGGACTCGCCGAGAAGCAAACCAAGATTCATGCTGATGCTAAGGCTTACGAAGTCTTAAAGGGACACTATCCTGACACCTTATTATATAAGGCTGAGGAAAGCGAAGCGAAGATGAAAGAGGCTGATGCCAACGTAAAGAGTATCTGGAACACCGAATGGCTCAGCATGCAGATGGGTATCAAGACCGTAGCTTCGGAAGATGAGGCACTCGAACACATTGCTACCTACGGAAGCGGACACAGCGAGAGCATCGTTTCCAACGATGAAGCTGCCCAGAAGAAGTTCCAGGCAATGGTAGATGCAGCCTGCGTTTATGTGAATGC
>OMCE01001042.1_pt1 | contig 12043 bp, 10 predicted proteins | sample 1644981 | NCBI WGS metagenome assembly OMCE01 (sample SAMEA103958151, study PRJEB25191) | human gut metagenome | reverse complement strand
AATATCGGATATTTAACAACAACTGAGCTATCGAACAAAACTTCGAACAACTGGCTTAATGGCATTGCCAATGTGAACTCTACGGAATAATCAATCATTGTTTCTATAAGTAACATTTTCTTTTCTCATCATCTTTCTTTTATTATCCCTACGGATATACTAGCTCTGCTGTCCGATTGCTTTGCAAATCTTTTTGCCGGTGCATAGCTTATATCTTATACTTCTTGTTTGTTAATACTCTATGTCCCTTTGGAAACATCTCCTTTCGTCTTTTCCCCCAAATTATTTCTGTTGAAATGCTAAAAGAACTTTTGATACTATGCTCTTATCAACCCTAACCTGCTTTACAATTTTTTTCTCATCCTCTCCCTGATACTTCAGCCAAACAATATCAAGCGCCTTCTTTAAAGTAATCCTTCTCAGAGCTTCATCCTTAAGAATGCTTTCAATCTCTTTAATACTAATTTTGATTGAACCTTCTTTGTCAATAGGTTTACTTACACTATTAGTTTCTGTTCTTCTGTTAATAGATTTAATATATATCGTTTGTCCAAATACAGTTCTGTATTCCGTTATTTTTAGAGTAGAATACTTGCTCTCAATATTAACAGAATCTACCACTTTCATTTGTTGTATATCATCAGCTAAAAAACTCGTTATTTTTCTTTTTTTCTCGATCTTTGCATGCTTATCCTCACATAAATCATTTGCAACAGAACAAATATATGAATAATCTTGTATGCTTTTCCATTCTAACGGAATCCAATCAATTCCACAAAAAGAACCTATTAATCCCCCCGTCATAGACGCAATTGTATCTGTATCTAATCCCACGGAAAATGCAGGTACACTAATCGCTAGTTCAGGGGTATTTACATATTTAGAGAAAAAGTATACTGCCGTCAGAACCGCTATATCTCCAGCACCACACACATTCGAATATGCACCTATATTTTCAAGAACTATTTTATCATCCGATAACAAGCCATCATTCAGTGCTTGTTTAACATAATCAAGTCCCTTAATCATGTTAGTATAACAATTATTCCACTCTACAGAATAATTATACCCCGATTCATTTTGTGCGACTTCTAACCAATCAAAAAATCTATCTTGATTGGGTGCAGCGCCCCATATTTTACGTCCCTCAATTAATATATCTACAAGTTCAGCAAAAGATAGCACGTCCTGCTTATTAAGCAAATAATACAAAGCATATGAATAACAAGTAGCACCAAGAATGGCACGCGGATGTCCATGCGAAATTATAACATCTGCAATAACATCATCAATAATATTACCTATATTGTCATCCTGATTTTTTATTACATGTGGTAAAATACGCATTGCCCCGCCATTACCACCTGCCATAAAATAATCTTTGCGATATTCCCTGCACTGCCAAGGGACAACACCCTTTTCCCATAACGAAGCCGCTCTCTTAACAGCTCTACCTGCACCTCTTTCATATTTCAACCAAAACGGATACTCTATATCGGTAAATGTTTTCATCCAGTTTTCAGATAATAAGCTTCTTGCTACCGCAAGCATAAGCTGTGTGTCATCACTATAATTACCTTTTTCTATTGTTTCAACATGCCAAAATGGACTCCTGTTTTTTCTTTTCCATGATACAAATCTATCATCTTGATAGTTACGACAACTCTGATTACCAGAATTAAACTCATAGGGCCATCCTAATGCATCTCCTATAGCCGATGCAAGTAACGCCCCTTGTGCTTTTTCAAGTTTACTGATATCACCCATACGCTCTCCTCTCTAACCCACATACTTCTCTTCTTGTGGCCTAACTCCCTTTTGAACAAACGCTCGCCACTCAGTTGTAATCACTTCTGGAGATATAAATAATTCTATTGTTTCAACACCTAACGTTTTTCTCATTGCATATACCATTCTTGCAGTTTCTTCATTTCCAACCACAATTCCTTTAATATATTCTCTTGGTATTCCATCCTTTATTAATATCTCTGTCTGTGCATTCGTTGGGCAAGCCGATAACATACTATCTGTTCTTTGGTATTTAAAGCTATTCACTTTCATTGCAAAAAGATTCTCTATGCTTTCATCATCTCCCCGACGTATGTACTTTCCATTCTCTTTAGCTGCATTGCACTCGCATACCTTAATGTCTCTTATTTTTACAATTTCAGGCATAATATACATAATTGCCCAATCTCTAAATATCTCATCTTTATTTCTTTCTTTTGCCTTGTCTAAATACCAAGAATTAGGATATTCTATGGAACAACACACATAATCCAATTCTCCATCAGCTCTCAAATCATCAACTTGATTCAACATATCACTGTTAATTCGAGAGGTCGCCATAATTCCATCTGGTGACAATAATATATGTGATAAACTTTGAAGTTTTGTAAAGTGGCATAATCTTGTCACTCCATGTTTATATAAAATCTCATATGCGCCCAAGACTAAACCTCCCTCATGTCAACAGTTTCTGTTCCGTATGGAAACAACTCCGTCAAGCTTCCGCTATAAGACATGTACAACCCATATTTTGATCTGGTTGCTGCAACATACAGCAATTTTAATTCGTCCGCATACGCATCCGAAATCTCTTCTGATCTGTCTACCATATCATGATCTGGCAATTTTTCCACAGTTAAAGCAGGCATAAACACATTATAAAATTCTAACCCCTTAACAGAATGATATGTCGATAAATATACTTGTTTCCTATCGCTAAAACCTGCTGTATGCTTATTTATTTCGATTGCAATACATCCGTTATCCTTTAAATCTGACAAATAAGTATCTATGTCATTTCTATTTCTGCATATAATAACAACAGAAGATTTCTTGCTTTCCTGAATCGCTCTGTTTACTATCCATAATCTCTCCTGTTCTTCATTATTAAACTTAATAAGAACAGGTTTCGGACCTTTTGCATTCGCTGCCTCACAATCTACCATATCCTCACTCTTCTTCCAATATTTACTCTGTGCTAATACTTTTGCAAATGCAACCACAGTTTCAGGATTTCTATAATTTACAGCGAACCTCCAAGTTCCTGCAATATTAATTCCTGACTCTTTCCAAGACATTCTATTTCCATAAATTTGTTGTGCCACATCTCCGAAAAAAGTAAATGACCCATCACTAGGAATAGCTTTTACAAGCGATTTAATCATCATCGGAGAAAAATCTTGTCCTTCATCAATGATAATATGTTTATAGCGCCTCTCATTTGTGTCTTGCTCAAGTTCACTTGCAACATACATTGCTAGATCATACCAATCATAACATTTATGTGCTTCCGTTCTTAATTCCATGTATTTTTCATAAATCATATATATATATGGACGTTTATCTTTTTTTAAAAAAGCCTCTGAGCGACCTGTTCTTTCAACATAACAGTACTTTTCTAGAGAATCACAACCAAATTCTTCAATAAACTGTATCTCATCATAAAAAAAACTTTGTTTTCTTTTAAATGTAGATTCAACCGGATATTCTTTCTTTAAAATTTCTACTGCGGAATCAATAAGCTTCTCTCTTTGCTCATTCTCCACAATACCTCCAAACGTTGGCATTTTGCCTCTTGATGCAAGATATCCCCTGGCAAACTTATGATAATTTTCAATTGTCAATCTTCTGCTTATATTTTCTATCCCCTTCATATACTCTACCAAGGCTCCATTAAAAGTCACAAGTAATACTTTATCGTTTCCCGGCAAATTAGCAAGATTAATAGCTCTTAGCAGTGCTATAGTTGTTTTTCCACTTCCTGCAGTACCTAATACTACAAAGTGTCCCCTATCTCGAATTCCTAACACTTCAACTTGTTTACCTTTTGGCTGTATAATCATGTACCTCTCTCCTTATTTTGCATTATGCAATCTAAATTTATTGTTCCAACAAATTATATATCGAATATTGCGGTGCTCAAACCTTACATTATGAGTGAGTTGATCCATTGTCGTTTATCGCCTCTAAAAACTGCTACCATATCTTTATCTCCTCATAATTTGAATACCCGCCGAGTCAGAACATTTGTTTGTTGATTTTACCACATAAATTTTAATTTTACAACAATTAATTTCTTCACACTTTCCCCAAACGTATCCGGTCTCTCCCTATCAAAAACCTCATTACACTTCATCACGGTAACCAGATTCTCCGTCTCACTCAGATTCACAATCTTATGCGTCCACCCCGGAATCATATAGACCGCCTCGATCTTATCCCCACTGACCTCGAACTCCACTGTCTCCCCGGTATTAATATTCCGCTCCTGGATCAGTCCATGCCCTGATACAACAATAAAAAGTTCCCACTTACTGTTATGCCAATGCTGTCCCTTCGTGATTCCCGGCTTACTGATATTGATGGAGACCTTTCCGCAATCCTGCGTATGCACAAGTTCCGTAAACGAACCACGCGCATCCACGTTCATTTTCAGAGGATACGCGAACTTGTCCTTCGGCAGATAGGTCAAATACAGGCTGAAAAGTTTCTTTGCAAACGATTCATCCGGCATCTTCGGCATTATAAGTGTCTGCGGCTGTGTCTTGAACTGCTCCAACAGATCCACAATTTCGCCGAGCGTCACCTTATGCGTCACCGGTACACAGCAATACTGCCCCTGCGCATCCAAAACCGTCTCTACACCGTCAAACGTACAATTTTTAATGGGATCAGACCCCAATGACCCAAGTTACATCGTCCTGTGAATTCCACCATTCTTTGATAAAGTCCGTTTTATCAATATAAAAACAATTGTGCTCACGGAGCGAGGCAAAATCCTGCTTTCCTATGCTGATTGTTTTCATGAATATCCCCCTTTAGGAAATTGAAATCCTATCTACATGCTACACTTGTTGTTATAGTATAACAAACTTTTATCATAGATGAAACACAATGTTTTTGCAGGCTGACATTTCAAAATATGTGTGAGTAAATATAGGGAATTTCGAGTTTTTAACTTTTTTTCTTTTGCTTTTCCTGATATGAAATATTACACTATTCTGCCTCTATTTGCTCCAAACAATTTTCGCAAAACGAAACTCCATCCTTGTCATGACTTCCATCCCATTCAGCATTAAACCACTCTCCGCAACGATCACATTGATAGATTTCATTTACATACCCACAATTTACACATGTACCAACTGGTAAAATTTCTTGATTAATACAAATAAAATCTTCCCCACACTCACTACAAGAAATTGCTTCCGCCATATCTTCCTGTGATAAAACTTCACGATAATCTATTAATTCATTCTCAATAAAATCAAACAAAGCATCTACCGCATCATCCACATTTGGCAATTCATCCAATGTAACCGGAACATACAAACCACTTTCTTCATCCATCTCCACTTCAGCATTTTTATAGTTTATATTTTCACAGAAATCAGTTTTCTCCCCCTTACATAATATCTGTAATACACTATCAGATCCTTCCTCTTCAATAATTGTTAAATTATATTTTATATGCAATTCTTTGTTATCAACTTTAGACTGCACCCACAATAAAGGTCCATCATCATCAATTAATGAAATATCTTCCTCCTCCACCTCAATATCCTCTCGAAAACGAAGTTCCTCTGTAATAGCAGTAACAAATTCTCCTACTCTCTCTTCAAACAATTCACGTATTTCGTCATTTGATCGTATAGTAACACCTGCATCATTTTCTCTACATTCATGATCTGCTTCTTCTAGCATCTGACGTTCCATTTGCTGTTGTCTCTCGATCTGTTCTTTTTCTTCTTTTGATAAAACCAATTTGCTTTGTTTCTTTAAAGCCTCCATTAAATTGCTTTCCAATTTTTCTGCCAAATCTTTCATTGTATGATATGCCGACCTGTCAATGAGTTTATTGTGCATTACATGATTTCGATCTTTCGAAAACACATTAAAATTTTCAACAAAATCTGCTGGTAAATATTTTGAGAAATGCTCTTTCCAAAGATTCACATCTTCCACCCTCTGTTTTACCAGCAATTCTTTAAGTTTACTATCAACACACTTCTGAACTCCATTAATCAATCCGCTTATTTCATCATTATATACCGGATTCCACTTATAACGAATCAATGTCAATATCCTGCCAAGATCGTCAATATCAATAGCCAGCAAACGATCATCAACATTATTAAACGAACGAATTTTTATTTTATATTCTTTTAGTCTTGCTTTGTGTTTTTCCTTTATATCATATGGAACCAACAATTCCCACCACTTAGTACCATATTGCTTAACCATTACTTCGTTTATTAATTCTCTCAATAAATTTTCTATCTTATAAATCTTCGCATACAAATCAAATGATAAACATTCTGAATCTTTATCTATAAGCCATATAATATCTTCCCAATCTTTCACAATGCTTTTCTTGATGCCAAGTTTTAACTTTTCCAAAAAGTCATTCATTAATTCAACATTATACGTATCCGATTGTATCGTAATTTCTAACTGTTTTGCATCATTATAAGTTCCAAATAAAAAATGAATTTCCCAATTATCCGACTTATCCATTGAAACACTATTGAAATTAATAAAAAAATGATTCTCTTCATCATCTAATTCACGAACTGGGTTTTCCTTGTCTTTCATTTCATCTGGAGTCAACATAATATTTTTTATTAGCCCTGCATTACACAAATCTTCAAATATTTTGTTGACATATTCTTCATGTTCTATCTCTTTTTTGTCTTCTGCGGCTATAAATTTTACTAATAATCCCATTTTAATCTTCTCCATTTAATCTTTTAAGGTCAAACGCCTATAAACATGCACTTTTTCCAGTCCTCTCAAACATATCCATAGCAGCCTTTTGGACGTCAGGTTCTTTTGGATACTCTCGACAATAAACATGTCTGAGTATCTGACGATATCTTAGATCCAATGTTTTATCCTGACAGTATACTCATCTCACTATTTCCAAGTGCTACCAGCACTTGTTGCATACTACAAAACAATGAAGCAATCGTTTATTTTCTTGCCCTTGCCATAGTGTCACACTCTATCTTTCTCAAATAATCTCATGATATACCGGCTAATATCTATGTAATCAAGTGCCTGCTCCGTAAACTCAAAGCTCATGCCATCCTTATCATTTTCAAACTTCTTAAAAATTTTAATTGTTCCTTCCTCTGTATATATTTTTAAATTTTGTAAATTTCGACACACCTTCTCTCTTCTGTCTACGTTTACATACTGTCTACCATACGACAGATTTTTTCGCTCATATATTTATAAAAAATTTCCCAATAAACATGTGACTCTGATCCAAAGTATAAATCAAATAAATCCTGCAAACAATTATGCAACTCAATATATTCTTTCTTATTGTATTAAGCAACACACTTCGTATATGAATCTACAAGTGTCTGATTTGGTGACAGGGAAATCCCCAAAGCTGCAGCCTCAGCAGCTTTTTCCGCGGAATGATGTCTGCCACCAGATAAGTTTCTAATATGCTGGTCAACACCATATGCTTCCTGCGGAGAAGTATATTTCCGAGCTGGAATTATTTCTTCAGGCGCAGGCGGAGTTACCGATGCTTCACTTAAAGGTTCCGGCAGTTTTTCAGGAATTTTTGTGATGCTTTTTCGAAAGACTCCCATAAATCCATTATGGCATCCTTGTTTTTGAGGACAAGGATAACTCCAATAATGGCGGTAACGCTGATTCCCGCAAGAAGCAGCGATTTCTTGTGCACCTTTACCCACTTAATAAAACTGTATCGTTCTGTTTCCATCTGAATGCCTCCTTCTGTTTTTATGGACATTAATGTCCGCAACTGTTATAATCATTGTAGACATTAATGTCCGCACAGTCAATATCAACGGGTGCGGCGTTTTTGACATAAATGTCCACTATGGAGGAATTATAATGGCAAACAAAACTTCGCAGAAAGTTCCAGTAAACAAACAGCGTTTCTTGAAAGTTCTAAAATTGCGTAACTGTAGCATAAGGAAATTGGGAGAAGCCTATGAACAAATAGAAAGAACCGAAAAAACTATTCGTCGATACTTAAATATCGGAGAGATGCCCCCTGACCTCTTAGACAAGATTGCAAAATATCTAAATGTTCATCCGGACTATTTATCAGGTGTATATGATGATGCCGCTGACTGCATAGAAGATAAATATCTTAGAGCCCTTTCCAAATCCTTCATCAAACCCGAAAAGTACCCTTATCTATTAAAGGCTAAAAGCGAGATAGAATATACATCTTACTTTGAAAATCTCCTCACCATGAATGATATTTCTATGGAGCAATTCAACACTCTCCCATCTGAAGAGCGGGTTCTTTTTCGCCAAGAAATGGTTGTTGCAATTCTTGGTGTGATTACTAAGCATTTTACAACTGACTCTCTCGGAAATAATCTTCAAGACGAACTTGACTACTGCAAATCATTTATAGGCGATTGCGACCCATTATCATATTATGCACATTTAGAGGGAATAGGTCTGCCAGATCCGAAATTTGATGATGCATCCTTTGGTAATCATGTGGGCACATCCCATCCTTAAATCATCGAAAACTGATTTTTCAATAGGATACCTAGTATCAAATTTTTATAACAAACAAGCCGGTGCACCAGTGCCGGCTTCCCTTACCATCTCACTATTCTATTCCATTCTACTCCACCGCAAGCCCTTTCTCCCGGATCACCTGCACCATCTCATCCACATACTTCGCGCACAACTCATCACTCTGTGCCTCAACCATCACACGGATCACCGGCTCCGTACCGCTCTCACGCAGAAGAATTCTTCCATCCTCACCCAAAGCGGTGCTGATCCGCTCCTTCTCCGCCTGCACACGCGCATTGCCGGTAACCGCAGCCTTATCCTCAACCTTCACATTCTTCAAAAGCTGTGGGTACATCTGCATCCCCCTGCACAGCGTGCCGAGACTCTGCTTCTTCTCCAGGATCACCTCCATCAGCATCAATGCCGTGAGGATTCCATCCCCGGTTGTCGCATGCTTACTGAAAATGATATGTCCGGACTGCTCTCCGCCGAGCACATATCCGTTGGCAACCATCGCCTCATTGACATACTTATCGCCAACCGTGGTCACACATACCTCAATGCCCTCCCGCTTCATTGCTTTGAACAATCCCATGTTGGACATGATCGTAGCAACCACCGTATTATTCTGCAGACAGCCACATTCCTTCAGATACTTCCCGCAGACATACAGGATATAATCCCCGTGCACTTCCATACCGTTCTCATCCACGGCAATACACCGGTTCGCATCTCCGTCAAACGCAAATCCGCAATCCAGATTCTTCTCCCGGACAAGTCTCTGCAGATTCTCGATATGTGTCGATCCACATCCCATATTGATGTTGGTACCGTCCGGCTCATTGCCAACCACATATGTTTTGGCACCAAGCGCATCAAACACACTCTTTGCAATATTAAACGTACTTCCGTTGGAACAATCCAGCCCCACGCGCATGCCATCGTAAGATCTGGTAGCTAGAGAAATCAGATAGCCGATGTAACGGTTCCGTCCGATCGCATAGTCCCGCGCCACACCAACCTTGTCACGCAGTGCAAAAGGCAGTTCTCCCATCTCACCATCTATGTATTTCTCCAGTGCAGCTTCCACTTCTGCGGAAATCTTGTGTCCGTTTCCATCCATGACCTTGATTCCATTGTCATAATATGGATTGTGACTGGCAGAAACCATAATGCCACAGTCGAAATTTTCCGTACGGACTACATATGCCACACTTGGCGTAGTGGTAACATGCAGCAAGAATGCATCTGCTCCGGATGCCGTAATACCGGCAACCAACGCATACTCAAACATATAGCTGCTGCGACGCGTGTCCTTTCCGATAATGATCCGTCCCCTGTGATTCTGGTTATAATACCAGCCCAGATAACGTCCAATTTTATATGCATGATCCGCGGTTAATACTTTGTTGGCTTCACCGCGAAAGCCGTCTGTTCCAAAATATTTTCCCACTGTTATTCTCTTTTCTCGTGTATTCTGTCATGTAAACCAAAATTTGCAAACACTATTCGCACATTATTTACTATTTATTTCAAAATTCAAACCCCTTTTACATTTTCAGACGACCACACATAGCACCATGCATTATAGTCCAGTTCTCAATTAAAAAACTATTTTAGGAAATTAGTTTGATGTAACAGTCGCATTTATAAACATTTATTTGTATCCTCCACAGGAACTACTAATATCTTTTCAAGTGCAATAACTAAAGCATCTATTGATGATCTTTTATTTTTATTTAATGCTCTTTCGGAAATATTCGGTATTGCATTGGCAACTAATAATTTAACTTTTTTTTCTATAGAACTATTCCATTGTTTACCTTGAGATTTAAAACATTGTGCGATTCGGTCTGACCATTTCTGATTGTTTCGAAATTCCGAAACATTTAAGTTAACGCCAAATTTTTCTTCTATTACATTCATATACGAAGATTTTTCATAACAATCTTCTAATTCAGCATTCGGAGAGCCATTACATACTGTATATGTCGTATTTTTCACTTCTAACAAGCCTTGCTTTTCAGCTTCAAAACCTGCCATTCTACCTGCATCATCATTATCCAGCAAAACATGATATTTACATTGTAAATTTCGATAATATGATAATTTGTAAGAAAGATTTCCCACTCCACCCAAATAATCTATAAGTAAAGTTCCATTTTGCAATGCTTTTCTAATGTACTCACTCATATCAGGAAGTATTTTTTCTAATGCTATTTTATCATCTTCTCCCTCAACTAGTAATATATTCTCCGCATTAATCAAATTATCTGAAACTCTTATTCCAAGTATTTCTCTAATTTCCTTTATTTTTTTTACTGGTGTTGCTTTGCCTTCATTTACAATTATATTCTCGCTCAAATTGTTTCTATTAACAAAAAGTGGACTATGCGTAGTAAGTACAACCTGATGATTAACAGCTAATGAACAAATCGTATCATATAATTGTCTTGCACTTTCTGGATGTAAATGTGATTCAGGTTCTTCAATTGCTATTACCGACACGCAATCTCTTTGTCCCGTTATATTTAACATCGCTAATGCTGTCAAGCTTTTTATTCCATCCCCTTTTTGCTGAATAGACGTCGCAGCACCATCATCAATAATAACTTCCGCATTTCGTCGTAATGCAGTTCTTCTTTTATCATTTGATATTTTAATTTGAATATTTCTTAATGCTGGCAAAAATTCTTGCATTGGTTTTATAATTTGTCTTGATATGTTGTCCAATACACTTTGCTGTAATTGATTTATAGTTTCAACAGCTTTCGTATATTCTTCATTATTATCCAATACCTTCAATTCACTCTCAATCAAAAGTTCTACAACATTAAGCGCATCCTGAGCTGTCCTTACTGCTGGAATAAAATTAAAATCAATTTTACGACACACGTACTCAATTATTCTTTGTTTATTACTTAAATCAGAAAATGCAGCGGTCCCCCTTTTAGGTATATCAATTTTAACAGTAGAATGATTTATAGATACACGTACCGGTATATAAGCACTCACCCTAATTCCCGTAATTTGTCTAATATCATTCATCTCTCGTTCAGATAATTCAAAAGTTAAATCTACCGACGACAAACCATTTGGTCTTTTTTCCTGTAATGAAACAGGATAGTCTCTTTCCCATATGTATCTACTATGAAGATACCCTCTAGTTGTATTTAACATACGGGGATTTGTCGCATACAATTTCATGATATCCATTGCCAATGTTAAAGCCTTTAAAATATTTGACTTTCCCTCATTATTTTTTCCAACTAAAACTGTCATATTATTTGTATGTATTTTTCTCGCTGTCGTTATACTTCGATAGTTAATTACAGAAAAATCTGATAATCTCATTTTTTCTCTTGTATGATAATTAGGAAGTTAATTATCACACGTTTCCTTTCTTTTAATATCGTGATTCAATACAATTCAGATACTATGGACTTTTGATTTTTTCCTGTAGCTTGACTACTCAACTGGAGTGTATTGCCGCTACCTTTATCTGAATTGT
>OMCE01001031.1_pt1 | contig 12166 bp, 10 predicted proteins | sample 1644981 | NCBI WGS metagenome assembly OMCE01 (sample SAMEA103958151, study PRJEB25191) | human gut metagenome | reverse complement strand
GTGTCGATGAGGGTACCGCCGCTGTTGGCCGTGGTAATGTCGGCGTTATAATCGGCGTTCCCCAGCCAGATCGTCTGACCGTCCTGCGCTTTGGTAATTTCAAAGGCATACGCCCGCTTGCCGAGAACAGAGCCTGCCGCGCCAGGAGTGTTCACATCCGTCCAATCACCGTAGTACCCGCTGGGTGCACGGCTCTCCACAATGACGAACTTGCCCTCATTGCGCTGGGTGTAGAACAAATCGTCCGAACCGCCTGCATAGTCGCTGTGGTTTATGACCTTATAGGTGCCATCCGACTGGCGCTCGACTTTGTACTGGTTATACCCGCCTGCCGGAATATAGCACTGCCGGACGGTATCCCACTCAAAAATCTCAAACTCAGCATCACCCTTGATGCGCTGCTTGGTTTCGCTGTCGATTTTATCAATGCTGACCTTGACCGACCACTCATCGTTCTGCATTTTGTAGTCGTTGCTACTATTTGCAGGAACTGTAATAGTCTGGTGGCTGCCCAGCGCGCCGGGCGTGGAATCAAAACCGTGCGGGATGTTGATTTCATTATAGCTGAATTTCAGATTATCGAAGTAACCATGTACAGCCGACAGCGCTGCTTCGATTTCACCATTGACCTGACTTTCACAGGCGCTCTGCGCAGCAGATTGTGCCGCAGATGCCTGTGCGTCTGCATCCTGCTCACTGTTGGCCGTTACGCTGCCGCTTTGGGATACCGACTTGCTGACGCTGTAATGCACCGTCCATGTAGCGGAGGCATCGCCGCCATTGAGGTGGTAACTGTCGTCCTGCGTGTGACCGCCTGTGGTCACCGACTGCTTGCCTGACGGCGTAATCGTCCAACTGCCGCCGTTGATGTCCGAAGGAATACCGTCCAGAATCGGAGCAATATCGATGCCTGCTCCATCCACCTTCTCCAGCGTTTCCAACTGGATTTTGTCGGTGTTGATGGTATACGAAAAATCCAGCGTTTCGGTGCGCTCATAGCTGGCATTCCATGGCTTGTCCACGGGCTGTCCCTCCGGGGTTAGTTCGGGGATCTCGTTATCCCCACCTAAGGTGACCGGGGTGTAGTCCAGAATGACAAAGCGCTGCCATGCGGCGTTGCTGGGAACGTACAGTGTGCCGATGTAAACCGTTTCGGCATCGTTGTCTGCATAGACTGCTGTGCCGTTCACGATTTCACCGGCAAGGCTGTCCGGAAACTGCTCTGCCTGCCACACAAGGCGGTCAAGGTAGGCATTGTTGTCGGTGGCATCCTCGACCTCGCAAGCAGAAACCGCGGACGGTGCGCCGCTGTTGAAGCCCTGTGCCCACATGGTTGCCTGATCCGCTGTCCAGCCTTTACCAAAGAACGAGGCCAATACCCAGACACTGCCCGCCGAGGAATAATTTGCTACCGGCGGATACTTGTTGGCATAGGTTGCACCGGGTCCCCACGCCCATTTGCCGCTATCGGCACACAGGGCGGGCTGCCCGCCGAGATAGTTCATCCAGCCCACGCTGGTGTAAACGCATTGCGTGACCTGCAAACCTGCGTAAGCTGCAACACCTGCGTCCGCCGAGCAGGTGGCAGGTTGTGCCTCTTGTGCAAAACGATCCTGCAGGATGCCAGGGAACGGCGCAGAATCGTCGAGCGTGACATGGAGCGCTTTTGTCAGGCTCTTTTCCGAGTCTGTATAGGTCAGTGTGACGCTGAAATCCTCGGTAGCTTTGACATAGATACCTGTCACCGATGCCGTGACTTCGGAAAAATCATAATGGAGCTGCCGCTGGCGTTCTTCTTCGGTGGCGGCACACAGGTCGCCACTAGTGAAGCTGTATCCCAGCAGTTCTACATTGTCGGGCAATGTGATGTCCGCACTGCCGCCGTTGGCAGGATACATCACCTGCATACTGATGGGGACGATGGCGTAGTCCTCACCGTCCATGCGGGGGAAAGAGGCTGTGGCGCTGTCGGTATTGAGCAATCCCTCATCCAGTGCGACTTGAATCGTGCTGTCGGCATCGTCGTCACGGTAATCCTCATCGCCCCAACCCTCGATGCTGATTTTTGTCTCACCGGTCAGCACCGGCAGACCGTTGGAGTCGAGGTAGTACCCGGTAGCCGTCTGCGGCAAGCTGGGATACATCCGAGATTGGATTTCTTCCACGGACAGCCCGCCGTCCGATGCCGCAGGCTGTTCTGCGGGTGCAGCGCTTTCCGGTGTGGCGGCTTCGGCTGTCTCCGGCGTGGCGGGGGCATCCTCTGCAAAAGCGGGCAGCGCTGCGCCCAGATTTGTGAGCGCAATCCCTCCCGCCAGCAGCAGCGACAAGCACTGCTTTATTCTGTGTTTGTTTTTCATACTGGTTCTCCTTTTGTTGCAAAAGAAAAAGCCCGCTGCGGGTTGCAGCGGGCTTGGTTAGCGTTCGGGAGCGTGTTTCTTAGGGACCGGCGCGGCTCTGGCCTTGTAGGCTTTGCGGTATTTTTCGTCAGCATCATAGAACTGCTGCGGAGAGATACCGGCATCCAGACATCCCTGCATGACAACCGCATTGTAGCGGCTGCTGACGGGGAGCAGTTGGTCGCGGTACGGTGCGTTCATGGTGTAAACCATAATTTCGTGCGGCGTACCATCTGCATCCGTGACCGTCATGGTTTCCTTGTCATAGAATGTCGGGTACCCCTCGTAACAGTCAAGCTGTGATTCGTCGTGGTCAGTGACAGACCAGATCAGCCCCTCTACGCTTGCGCCCTCTTTTGGCAAAATCGTCAGGTAGCCGCGCCGGAACGCCAGCTCATAGCCGTCCAGCTTGGCAGTGCCTACCACCGTTGCTTCGGGACAGCGGTAGGCCATCTGCTCAAAATTCAGATTAGAGCCATAGGCAAAATATTCTTTTCGAGACATTGGGTTTCTCCTTATCTGACCTCATCTGTATGAAGCCGTGGTTGATTGCTGGGATACAGCGACTTGTCGTGCCGCCACGCCTTGTCACCGGGCAGGTTCTTCAGCAGGTGCATCCGCACATTTTTGTACTCAGGACCGATCAGCCCCAGCCGCAGCAGAAAGGTGCGGAAGGTGAACGCCGGATTATCCCCGATGGGCGTTTTCCGGAACTGCGTGTACTTCTGGTTGATGCCCTGCGCCGAGATTGCCATAGCCAGAATGATGTTGGCTTTGACTTCGCCTGCGTGCAACGTGGAGTTGAACAACCGCCACTCGACTGTGCCATGGTAGAACACGGAATGGAGGTTCAAGGCGTGATACCGGCTCTGGTGGTAGTGATAGTCGCTGCCGTCCCGCCCGCGATACCAGCGGTCTTTCAGCTGATTCATACTCGCACCGCTGGGCAGCTTGCGGATTTCTTCCAGAATCGGCTCATCCACCGCCTGACAGTAACTATCGATACGGGCAGGGTTAACTTTCAAAGCTGCAAACAAAATATCCTCTTTGGAATACATGATGGACAGCACATTTTTGAGGCTCTGCGGAGTATGCTTACTGGCATCCACATGGACGTGCATTCCGCAGCTGTCGTTTACAATGCCGCCTGCGCGGCGCAGGGCGCGGACAACCTCCTGCAGCTTTTCCATCTCGCCGTATTCGAGTTTCGGAGAGTTCAATTCGACCTTGTAGGTCTCCCCGATAAGAACAGCCCGCCTACGGCATTCGGGATGGATGCTGCCGTCCCGAACGATTTTCCACTCTTTACCGTCCAAATCTTTGACCCTGTAGGCATCGTAGCCACCGCCGGAATGCTCGGCGCGGGTGCCAAACAGGTCGGCCAGCGTTTGGGCTGCCGTGGCGCGGTTTATCCCGGTCAGTTCAATTTCACAGCCAAAATACTGGTCTTTGAAATCAAGGGGCAGGAGTCTCACCCCGCAGTTCTGCATCCATGGCTGCAATGCGCCGCCCGATGGCCTCTACCACGTTGACTGTTACACCGTTGCCTGCCTGCTTGTAGGCTTGGTTTTCGCTTTGAATGGCAAGCACCGTGTCGATGCGGTCATCTGCCCAACCCTGCAGCCGCAGACATTCGCGCGGTGTCAGGCGGCGGATGCGACCCTCGCATAGAACGCCGTGACGGTCTTTTGTGGTAAGTGTATGCATGGGTGCGCCAGGCTTACCGGTGCGTTCGGTGTTGCGGGCGAGGTCGGACTTGATGGGATTTTTAACCGGGCGAACTTCAACAGTGCCTTGTTGGCAGCCCGTTGTAAGTGTATGCGCAATCTCTTTACCAACCCGTCCGCGCCGACTGTTGACTGTGGCGTAGCTCAGGTCGATACTGTCACCGACCTGTGCCATCTGGTAGCCGGTCTTGGTGGCGCACTTGATCGGTACGCCCACCTCATACAGCCCGGTTTTGCCGCCGAACCCGCCCGGATTGGCTGCCAGCGTACAGCTTAATCCTTCGGGGGAGTAGACTCGTTCTCCTTGATGCCCGCCGTGGGTTTGAATAAGAGAACTTCCTGCTGTTTCGGTGAAAGGAAATACTTTTCCTCTACATCGCTCATCAAGATATCCGACAATGTACACGCGGTTTCTTGACTGGGGGACGCCGAAATCTTTGCTGTTAAGACATTGCCATTCCACACCATACCCCAGTCGGTCCAGCGTGTTAAGGATCGTCGCAAATGTCCTGCAGTGGTCATGATTGATGAGACCCACCACGTTCTCAAAAAGCAAATACGGAGGCTTCCGGGCTTCAGCCAGGCGGGCCAGTTCAAAGAAGAGAGTGCCGCGCGGATCTCCGAATCCTTTTCGGGTTCCTGCAATGCTGAAAGTCTGGCAAGGAAATCCGCCGCAGAGTAACTGGAAATCGGGCATGGCGCTGGGGTCGGCTTTTCGGACATCTTCAATGAACCACTCTCCCTTCGTGTCAAACAGGGCGTTGTAACTGCGGTTGGCGTATTTGTCGATTTCGCAGTGCCCTACGCATTCAAATCCTCCGGCACGAGTCAGTCCTTCGCGGAAACCGCCGATGCCGGAGAACATATCTACGAACTTGATCAAGGGCACAACTCCCGATGGGGATGTTTGCCGGATCTGCAAATGTGCTTAATAGGCGCCCCTCATCAAAAACAAAAGCAGCCCGTCATAGGCTACACCAAACAAGATTTTTTTACCGTTCACTATGTATCAACCTCTCTTTTGCCTTTTATTTTTTTGCTTTTCTGCTTATTATTCAAACATTGGAATCACCCCCTATAGTGAATTCAGGAAATCGAGCGCAGAGTCTGGTATAGCATTCTCTGGCGGCTGACTTGAAACAGAAGTCGTTATACTGGCCGCCTGCAATTCTGCGCGCACCACTTTGCGGATGCTTTCTTCCAGCCTATCCGTCTGCTCCGTTGCAAGAATGGCTTGAACCAGAAACTCCTTGCGGCGTGCTGACGGCACCTGCTGCAGCAGCTCCCATGCGCGACGGTGTTGCGGGTCGCTGAGGTTCGGGCGGAAAACATACTGCGGGCGTTTCATGCCTCGCTTTTACGGCGCGACACGGCGGTCAAAGCACGCTCGAATCCGACAGCATTCACCTTATCGTCCAGTAGAAAGATTGTCTTACAAAGGCCATCTTTGGGGCTGAGGTGGCGGCTCACCACCGATGCGCCGCCACCCAGCAGCACAGCGGGGATGGCGTGCAGGTCGAAGCCGGCTTCCATCGTGGCAGACAGCAGATGCTCTGTGTACTTGCGACCTTGTTTGTTCACAATGTCGCGCACCGTATCGCTGACCGTGCAGGGGTGATCTGCCAGCATATTTTCGATTTGGGCATCCGTGAGGGACAGCCCGGTTTCACGCCGCACCTGCTCCCGGATGTCATCTACACAGCGGATCATGCCGAGTTCAAGGCTGTGGGCGGTGTCGGCTGCAGGGATGGCGTTGTCGATGCGCATAAGGTCCACTGTCCAGCCGCCCAAATCCATGAGGAGCATTGAGGGTTCGTCCTGCAACAGCCCGGTTTCGGTCATAAGGGCGGCGTAGCCTTGGGGGAAGACGGCAACTTCTTCGATAGTGATGCTGTACTCCACACCCTCGAACTTGTAGTTCACAGGCTGGTTGCTTCGCAGCAGATAATCTTTGAACTTGGGTTTGTCGCGTCCGAAACTCGTCAGCGGCAGACCCGCCGCAATGCGCACCGAGCATTCGGGCGGCAAGCCGCGTTGATGAATCTCCTTTGCGATAGCTGCCAGTGTCAGCAGGTAGTAGTTGTCGTTTACGGTCTTGTCCCGCTGGATAGGCTGCCGCCCGGAGCCACAAACAAAAAAGCACCCGCCAAACTCTAAGAGTCCTTGGCGGGTGTAGGGTTCGTGTTCTCCGTAGCTGGTAAGTCCAGCCGGAAATGAACAATGCGCTGTTTTGATGGCGTAGTAGCCGTGGTCGATGCCGATAATGATGCTCATGGGAAATACCTTCTTTCATTTCAAAATCTTTCGGGAATCTATAATAAACGGCGGGGGAGAGTATGTCCCCCTCGCCGGAATTTTCCTTCGGAAATTGCTGCGGTTTTGTCTGTCAAGACTGGCGATAGGCTCTCAAAACCGTACCGCCAGTGGTGAAAATTCACGCTGCAACAAAAAAGCGCATCCTGCTTTTCGGCAGGATGCGCGCAAAATCGCTTGTGGATATTTTCAGGCAAATGGGATAAATTTGGTACATTTTGCCCCAAAACGGCCTGTTTTTTGCAATTTTATATCGTAGCTACGACACAAAATCAGTCGATAGGCTTCATCGTGGGGAACAGCAGCACGTCACGGATCGACGCGCTGTCGGTCAGCAGCATGACGAGGCGATCCACGCCGAAGCCGAGGCCGCCCGTGGGGGGCAGGCCGTACTCAAGGGCGTTGACGTAGTCGTAGTCGACCTGGGCCTTGCAGTCCGGCTCAATGGCCTTGCGCTCGGCGACCTGGCGCTCGAAGCGGGCCTTCTGGTCGATGGGGTCGTTCAGCTCGCTGAATGCGTTGCCGTACTCGGTGCAGTCGATGAAGTACTCGAAGCGCTCGGTGAAGGCGGGGTCGCCCGGCTTGCGCTTGGCCAGCGGACTGATCTCGACGGGATAGTCGTAGATGAAGGTGGGCTGGATGAGCTTATCCTCAACGAAGGCGTCGAAGAACTCGGCCAGAATAGCGCCCTTGGTGGGCACCTCAGGCAGCTCCACATGGTGCTCCTTGGCGGAAGCGATGGCGTCCTCGTCGGTCTTCCAGTCGTTGAAATCCACGCCGGAATACTTCTTGACCGCCTCGATCATGGTCAGGCGCTCCCAGTGGCTCATGTCGATCTGCTTGCCCTGATAGGGGATGACCATGCTGCCGCAGATCTTGAGGGCCAGGCGCTTGTACATCTCCTCGACCAGGTCCATCATGCCGTGGAAGTCGGTGAAGGCCTGATACAGCTCGATGGTGGTGAACTCGGGGTTGTGCTTGGGGTCCATGCCCTCGTTGCGGAAGATGCGGCCAACCTCATACACGCGGTCCATGCCGCCCACGATCAGGCGCTTGAGGTACAGCTCGGTCTCGATGCGGAGCACCATGTCCATGTTCAGGGTATTGTGGTGGGTGTAGAAGGGACGTGCGGACGCACCGATCTCAAACGGGGTCAGGATGGGGGTGTCGACCTCCAGGAAGCCCTTTTCGTCCAGATAGGCGCGGATCTCCTTCAAAATCAGGCTGCGCTTGACAAAAGTGTCCTTGACCTCGGGGTTCATGATGAGGTCAACGTAGCGCTGGCGGTAACGCGCCTCGCGGTCCGTCAGGCCGTGGAACTTCTCGGGCAGGGGGCGCAGGCTCTTGGCCAGCAGGGTCAGCTCGGTGGCGCGAACGCTCAGCTCGCCGGTCTTGGTGCGGAACACCTCGCCCTTGACGCCGATGATGTCACCGATGTCCAGCTTCTTGAAGGCGGCGTAGGCTTCATCGCCCAGCAGGTCGCGCTTGACAAAAATCTGGATGTCGCCCTTCTGGTCGCGCAGATGGGCAAAGCTGGCCTTGCCCATGATGCGCTTGGACATCATGCGGCCAGCCAGAGAGACGATCTTTCCGGTCTCAGCCTCGGCAGGAAGGTCAGCAAACTCATTTTTGAGGTCGGCCGAGTACGCATCCTGCGCATATTTGGTGATTTCAAAGGGGTTATGACCGGCTTCGCACAGGTCTGCCAGCTTCTGGCGGCGCACAGCGGCCTGCTGGGTCAGTTCCTGCTCGGTCTGGGGCTTATTCTGCTCCATGTGAGATCGTCCTTTCGTGATTTTTAATTCTGTTGATATGGGTTGCTTGTAGGGGTCGATGCAATCATCCGCCCCTTCAGAATTTATTGCGGATTATTACTTCGAGCGGCTGACTTCCAGCAGCTTGTACGTGATGATGTTGCCGTTGGGCAGGGTGACATCAACGCTGTCGCCGACCTTGCAGCCGATCAGTGCCGCGCCGACGGGGCTCTCGTCGCTGATGCGGTTCAGATCCATGTCAGCCTCGGTGGAGCCGGTCAGGTCGTACTCCTCGGCGTCCTCCAGGTCATCGCCCTCTGCCAGGATCTTGACGTGCATACCGATGGAGGCGGTGTCGTTGGACAGCTCACTCTCATCCATGATACGGGCCAGCTTCAGGGTAGCCTCCAGGTCGGCAATGCGGGCCTCCACAGAAGCCTGCTCCTCCTTGGCGGCGTCGTACTCGGCATTCTCGCTCAAGTCGCCGTAACCGCGGGCGACCTTGATCTTGTCGGCAACTTCCTTACGCTTGACGGTGCGCAGGTTTTCCAGCTCCTGCTCCAGTTTATTATAACCCTCACGGGTAACGACAACTTCTTTAGCCATAGCAGTGTCTCCTAACGTAAAATGGATAGTAAAAGATGTGCGGCACCAACTGGGGAGCCGCACTAACTTATATATTATACGGGTTCAAAACGGATTTGTCAAGTCACAGCGTCATTTATCCAGCTGCAAAAGGCCAACCTTGCGGTAGACCTTGCTGACAGTGCGGTTGGCCAGGCGGGTGGCACGCTCCGCACCGTTCTTGAGGACCTCGTCCACGTAGGCCTTGTCGGCCAGAATGCGGGCATACTCAGTCTGCACGGGGGCCAGCACGTCGGCGGTGACCTCGGCCACGGCCAATTTGAAGTCACCGTAGCCCTTTCCCTCAAACTCGGCAGCGATCTCGTCGTTGGACTTGCCCGTGAAGGTGCTGTAAATGCACATCAGGTTGGACACGCCGGGCTTCGTCTCGCGGTCAAAGCGGACTACGCCGTCGGAGTCGGTCACGGCGCGCTTGAACTTGCGCACGATGGCATCCTTGTCATCGGTCATCAGGATAAAGCTGTTGATGTTCGTGTCGGACTTGCTCATCTTCTTGGTCGGCTCGGCCAGCGACATGATCTTGGCGCCCGCGGCGGGCACGTAGCCCTCGGGCAGGGTGAAGGTATCGCCGTAAATGCCGTTGAAGCGGCCTGCGATGTCGCGGGCAATTTCCAGATGCTGGGTCTGATCCTGCCCCACGGGCACGAGGTCGGCATTGTAGATGAGGATGTCCGCTGCCATCAGCACGGGGTAGGTGAACAGACCGCCGTTGACGTTGTCGGGGTGCTTGGCGCTCTTATCCTTGAACTGGGTCATGCGCGACAGCTCACCAAACTGCGTGTTGCAGGCCAGCACCCAGGCAAGCTCGGTGTGCGCGGGCACGTGGCTCTGTACAAACAGAACGTGCTCCTTCGGGTCGATGCCTACGGCCAGCAGCAGGGCGGCCAGCTCACGGGTGCGGCGGCGCAGGTCTGCGGGCACCTGGCGCACGGTCAGGCTGTGCAGGTCGGCCACCATGTACAGGCAGTCGTAATCGGACTGCAAGAGGGCCCAGTTGCGCACCGCGCCGATGTAGTTGCCCAGGGTCGGCGTGCCAGTGGGCTGAATGCCCGAAAGAATGCGTTTACGTTTTTCTTCTGCCATTATGATGTATCTCCCTTGTAAGCCGTTCTGCCCACGGCGGGCAGGTGGCTTCTTCCTTTATTTATATACTATAAAATATAATCAAACAGCGGACATTTGTCAATGTTTCTGCGCACGGAAGTCCGTAAAATTCACAGCTTCACCCTGATAAAGTCGTGCTCCACAGCGGGAAGGATTTTTTCAATCAGGTCCTTTGTCCGCAGCCGCAGGCTGGACGTGTTGATGCAGGGGTGACAGCCCACAAACTCGCTGTTCAGCACATCCTCGTCGATCAGCAGCTGCACGCGGTGCCCGGTGTCATTCATCAGTCCCAGCACGCTGACCGAGCCGGGCGTAATATCCAGAAACTTTTCCATGTATTCCGGCTTGGCAAAGGACAGGCGCGCCGCGCCGATCTGTGCAGACAGATCCTTTGTATGGAAAACCTTCGTGTCCGGGATCATCAGCAGATAAAAGGCTGTTTCCTGTCGATTACACAGGAACAGATTCTTGCAGATGACCGCCTGCAGCGTCTGGTCGATCTCCTGACAGACCTCCATTGTCATAGCCGGTGCGTGGTCGACCCTCTCGTATGCCACACCCAGCCGGTCCAGCAGATCGTAGGTGCGGATCTCCTTTTCCAATCGGCCCGCCGTGTCCGCAGGCCGCCCCTTTTGCAGCTCCATTCCAAAGCCCCCTTGCGTTTTCTCCCATTATAGCAGTCTTTCCGCGTTTTGCAAAGTGGGGAAAAATGTGTTATACTGAGCCGGATGCCAGACTGACCCGTAAATGATATTTTCAGGGAAATGGAATTTTGCTATGAAAAAGATTTTATTCGTCTGCCACGGCAACATCTGCCGCAGTCCGATGGCGGAGTTTGTGATGAAGGATATGGCCGCTAAAGCCGGGGCAGGGGAGCGGTTCGTCATTGACTCTGCGGCGACAAGCACCGAGGAACTCGGCAACCCGGTCTACCCACCCGCGCGGCGGGAGCTGGCGGCGCATGGCGTGGTCTGCGGGCCGCACACGGCGCGGCAGATGACGCGGGCGGACTACGACAAATACGACCTGCTCATCGGGATGGACAGCGCCAACATCCGCAATATGACCCGCATCTGCGGCGGCGACCCGGCGGGCAAAATCCACCGTCTGCTCGACTACACCTCCCGCCCCGGCGACGTGGCCGACCCGTGGTACACGGGTGATTTTTCGGCCACCTGGCGGGACGTTGCGGAAGGCTGCCGCGGTCTTTTGAAGGCAATCACCTCGCAAGCCATGTAAAAACATTGCATTTATGTGCGATATGTGCTATGATATTAAAGGATTATTTCCATCCAGTCAAGTTCAATCCGAAAGGAAAGAGTGTATACAATGGGAAAATACTTTGGTACTGACGGCTTCCGCGGGGAGGCCGGTGTCACTTTGACCGCCGACCATGCCTACAAGGTTGGCCGCTTCCTCGGTTGGTATTACGGTATGCTGCGCCAGCGCAACGGCGAGGCCACCACGCCGCGCATCGTCATCGGCAAAGATACCCGCCGCAGCTCCTACATGTTTGAGTACAGCCTCGTCGCAGGCCTGACGGCTTCCGGCGCGGACGCCTACCTGCTGCATGTCACCACCACGCCCAGCGTCGCATATATTGCCCGCGTGGACGACTTTGACTGCGGCATCATGATCTCCGCCAGCCACAACCCCTATTATGACAACGGCATCAAGCTCATCGACTGCTACGGCGAGAAGATGGACGAGGAAACGCTGCTGCTCGTCGAGGATTACCTCGACGGCAAGCTGCACGTCTTTGACCAGGATTGGCCCGAGCTGCCGTTTGCCAGCCGCGACCATGTCGGCTGCACCGTCGACTACGTCAGCGGACGCAACCGCTACATGGGATACCTGATCTCTCTGGGTATTTATTCCTTCAAGGGGGTCAAGGTCGGCCTGGACTGCGCCAACGGTTCCAGCTGGAACATTGCCAAGAGCATTTTTGATGCTCTCGGTGCAGACACCTACGTCATCAACAACAAGCCCAACGGCCTGAACATCAACCTGAACGCCGGCTCCACCCACATTGAGGGTCTGCAGAAGTTCGTGGTGGAGAAGGGCCTGGACGTTGGCTTTGCCTTCGATGGTGACGCCGACCGCTGCCTGTGCGTGGACGAGAAGGGTAATGTCATCACTGGCGACCATATCCTGTATATCTATGGCTGCTATATGAAAGAGCGTGGCAAGCTGTTGACCAATACTGTGGTTACGACTGTCATGTCCA
>OMCE01001030.1_pt1 | contig 12180 bp, 9 predicted proteins | sample 1644981 | NCBI WGS metagenome assembly OMCE01 (sample SAMEA103958151, study PRJEB25191) | human gut metagenome | reverse complement strand
ATACTATTTATATGCAGAAAAATGAACTGTTAGTCATCTTCATCATAAAATTCTTCATTGTAACGCTCTTCAAAAACAGCGGCAATTTTGTCGAGCTTGTCATCATCCTCAATTTCGGCAAGCTCTTCTTCGCCGTCAATTTCGGTAACTTCAAAAATATAATATTCTCCCGAATCATTTACAGCATCCTCGGGATTTTCAAAGAACGGGTAGAGTACATAAAACTTGCCCTCATCGTTTTCAATGATATCAAGAATTTCAAATTCTATTTCTTTACCGTCATCACCGATAAGGGTAATGAGGTCGGGTGTATATTCGTTAGCCATTCCAGAACCTCCGGTTTTTAAGAAATTTGGGTTTGCTTTTTTCACCGTAATTATTTTACAATTTTTTGAGCGTTTAGTCAAGATGTTTAACACTTTTGGTTGAAATAATTAAAAAGTATTAAAAAATTTGAAAAAGTGATAAAAAAGTGTTGACAATGACTAAAAGGTATGGTATAGTATAAACACGATAAATCATATATCAATATTAATTAACTAACAACTTCCTTTCTATGTGCTTGATTACTCCATAAAATTACCTAAAAACCGACGGCTGCATACCGTCGGTTTTTACGTTGTGTTAAATTTTTTTATTGTAAACTTTTTGTAAGACAAATAGCCTTGAAAAATGATTTTAAAAGATATATAATGCTTTTGATAATGGATTAGTGTGGGAAAATAAGGAAAAATCAACTTTTATCGCATAAATCCGTTCCGCCGTATGTTCAATATACACACAGAATGGAGTTTTTTATTTAATGAAATCATTTCAAAAGCTTCCGCCGCAGTTTCAGTGTGCCGAAGTAAAAGAATACTATGACATTCTCTGCAAAAAACAGGGAAGTTTTGTTTTAAAGCGAATTCTTGATATTTTTGCTTCTGTTATTCTTCTTGTGTTTCTCATCATTCCGATTGCAATTATTGCGATTTTAGTTAAAACCGACTCAAAAGGTCCTGTGTTTTACAGACAGGAAAGGGTTACAACCTACGGAAAGAAGTTCAGAATTCTTAAATTCCGTACAATGGTAACGGGAGCCGACAGGCTCGGAACACTTGTCACAACCGACAGCGACTCCCGAGTTACAAAAACAGGAAGAATTTTGCGAAAATATCGTCTTGACGAGTTGCCGCAGATTTTCAATGTTCTTTCAGGCAGTATGTCAATAGTCGGAACCCGTCCGGAGGTTCAGCATTATGTAGATATGTACGAACCCGAATATCTTGCAACACTCCTTATGCCTGCCGGAATAACCTCATTGGCGTCAATTATGTATAAGGATGAAGAAAAGCTGTTGAAAGGCGAGATAGATGTTGACAGGGTTTATGTTGAAAAAATTCTTCCCGAAAAAATGAAGTTCAATCTTTCATATGTCAAAAATTTCAGCTTTGGTTCCGATATAAAGCTGATGTTCAAAACCGTAAAAGAAGTTTTCAGCTGATTTCGTTTTGATTGGAGTATTCAGATGACCGATTTTAAACAAAAGCTCAGAGGATTTTTTTCCGATTCATCGCTTTTTAGAAGAATCTACATTATAGATTTGTTTTTTACAAACATTGCGTTTCTCCAGATTCCTGCGTATGTACTTCTTGTTTTTCTCTTTATATGGGGTGTATGCCTTTCGGTATATAATCAAAGACATAATAATACTTTTTTTAAACTGCGCTTCGGAATATGGATCGGAGCATTTCTTGCCGTAACGGTATTTTCGATGCTCATCAATTTTTCACAGACATTTCTTTTCAGCCTTCTTATGCTTCTGCACGTTGTAATGTGTTTTTTCCTTTTTTACGGAATGCACACAGAGCCTGAATTTGATTACAGAATAGAGCTTTATCACATTGCAAAATTCATAATATACGCAACCACGGTAATGAACATAATCGGCATAACCTGCCTTATGTTCGGCTTTAAATTTGAATGGTACTGGATTAAATTTACCGTTTACGAAAACAGGTTCACCGGTTGTTATGTCAACCCGAATCTCCTCGGCTTCATAGCTGTGGTGTCGATTTTCTGTTGCCATATACTTTCAAAAGGGCATTTTATGCGCAGAATTGCCGAAAAAATTCCTGAACCCGGCATCAGTAAGATATGGATTGTAGCCTGTCTTTCCACAAATGCGTTTTCGCTCATTCTGTGCGATTCAAACGCCTCACTTGTGCTTGCTCTCGGATATGCAATTGTTTATATAGTTTATATGTTCTTTGCTGACAAGGCGGGACTTTCACCTTCAAAAATTATTTTGAAAATTACAGCGCTGTTTCTTGTGGGAGTTTTCCTTACAGGCTCTGCCTTGATGTTCAGAAGGATTTTCCGTTGTTGTATCAAAGACAACCTCTGTTGTCGATTTGCTTTTAGGCAAAACCGAAAGCGACCTTGTGCAGGAAGAACTGACTCCCGAACAGAGAGAACAGCTTGAAAAGGATAAAATCACCTTTTCACATGAAAACAAAAACATTGACAGCGGAAGAAAGAAGCTTTGGCTTGAATCAATCAATCTTTTCAAACTGTCGCCGATTATCGGAATTTCCAACGGAAATATTGTTCTCTACAGCGCCGAATATTCAAACGGTGCTTTGGAATATTCGTATCACAAAAGTGATTTGCATAACGGCTTTCTTACAATTCTTGTTTCAACGGGTGTAATCGGTTTTGTTCTTTTCGGAATTTTCGGTTTTCGATTTGCAAAACACTCCGCACAGCACCTGTTTTTGCAGAAAAAAACATATCGTGACGATGTTTATCCCTGTCTGTTTGCTTTTCTTTTCGCATATTTGATTTTTGCCTGCTTTGAAAAGGCATTGCTTTATGACATATCGTTTATGGTGGTGTGGTTCTGGCTGATTATGGGATATATGAGTTGCTACATCACAAAGTTTGAACCAACGCTTGAAAGTCAGTATCTTTTTCACGGAAAAAGACTCAGACGGGTAACAAGAACAATGCTCTGATGCTTGTATAATCGGAAAATTTGATGTATAATAACCGTAGGAGCGTTTTGTTTCTGCGGTTATTATTTTGTGAGGTATAATTTTATGAAATACGGTTTCATCAAGGTTGCATCCGCAACACCGAAAATCAGGGTTGCAGACTGTAAAACCAACACAATAAATATTATTGAACAGATTAAAGAGGCACACAAAAACGGTGCGTCACTTGTTGTGTTTCCCGAGCTTTGCGTAACGGGCTACACCTGTTCCGATTTATTTTATCAGCGTGTTTTGCTTAATGCGGCTGAAAAATCAGTTGAGAAAATTCTTAAAGAAACAGCAGACCTTGACATAATCTCAATTGCAGGAGTTCCCGTCGCAATTGAATCGGCACTCTATAATTGTGCCGCAGTAATTTATAAGGGCGATATCCTCGGCATTGTTCCGAAGGTCAACATCCCTAACTACAGCGAATTTTACGAGGTTCGTCACTACACAAGCGGTAAGAACCTCTATGATGAAATTTCATATGCAGGCGTCGAAACCATAATTTCAGACAATCTTGTGTTCTGTTGTGACAAAATGCGTGATTTCAGTTTTGGTGTTGAAGTTTGCGAGGATTTGTGGGTTGCCGCATCTCCGTCTGTTGAACACGCAAAACACGGCGCAACTATAATCTGCAACCCGTCAACATCGGATGATGTAATAGGCAAGGCACAGTATCGCCGTGACCTTGTAAAAATGCAGAGCGGTAAGCTTTGTTGTGCATATATTTACAGCGATTCGGGCTTTGGCGAAAGCACAACGGATATGGTATTTTCGGGACAGAACATAATCTCCGAAAACGCATCTCTGCTTGCTGAAAGCAAGCGCTTTACAACAGGCATTATCTATGCCGATATTGATGTTCGGAAGCTTTCGGCAGAACGCAGAAAGACAAATACTTTTACAAAAAGTGATGACAATAACTTTACCTCGGTATATTTTGATATGCCGTTAAAACATACCGAACTTACAAGAGAGTTCTCTCAGACTCCGTTCATTCCGTCAAACAAATCAGATCTTGATGACCGTTGTGAGGAGATTATAACAATGCAGGCAACAGGTCTTGCAACAAGACTTGCTCACACGGAAATTCAAAATGCGGTTTTAGGACTTTCAGGAGGTCTTGACAGTACGCTTGCTCTCATCGTCTGCGTTCATGTTTTTGATATGCTCGGTATTGACAGAAAGAATATTCATACTGTAACAATGCCGTGTTTCGGCACAACAAAGCGTACAAAATCAAACGCACAGCTTCTGGCTGAGGCTTACGGAGTGTCTTTTGAAGATATTAACATTACAAAAGCTGTTCGTCAGCATTTTGCAGATATCAATCACGATGAAAGCGTTACAAATATAACCTACGAAAACTCACAGGCGAGAGAAAGAACACAGATTCTCATGGATCTTTCAAACAAATATAACGGTCTTGTTATCGGCACAGGCGACCTTTCTGAGCTTGCTCTCGGTTGGGCAACCTACAACGGTGACCACATGAGTATGTATGCCGTAAATGTGTCAATTCCGAAAACCCTTGTTCGCTATCTAACAGCCTATGAGGCACAGCACAGCGAAGGAGTTCTAAAAACCGTTCTTCTTGATGTTCTCGACACACCTGTAAGTCCCGAACTTCTTCCGCCCGATAAAAATGGCGAAATTGCACAGAAAACCGAAGATGTGGTTGGTCCTTATGAACTCCACGACTTTTTCTTATATTATTTGGTAAGATTTGGCTTTGAGCCGAATAAAATATACTACCTTGCAAAGAAATCATTTGCAGGAAAATACGACAATGCCACAATCAAAAAGTGGCTCACAACTTTTGTCAGAAGATTCTTTACTCAGCAGTTCAAGCGTTCATGTCTGCCTGACGGACCGAAGGTTGGTTCTGTAACACTTTCGCCTCGTTCAGATTGGAGAATGCCGAGTGATGCGTGTGTAAATCTTTGGCTCGAAGATCTTGAAGAAGATTAAGAAATAAAATTTTGACGGTGATTTTATGAAATTGTTTATTACACGAGATGTATCTCCGTCCGATGTTTGTTTTCTGATTCGTGATGAATTGGGCAGGGATAAATATACTGCTGTTATGAAACGCAGAAAGAGAAGTATGCGTGGTGTTGTCAACAACATTGTAAGGCTTAATATTCTTGATGAGAATAAAAACCTTGTTGCAAGACTTCGACAGTTGCCCGTTGCAGGAGTAAATTCATTTACTCTAAAAACAGACAAAACAGCTGCAACCCTCGTGGTGCTTATGACCAACAATATGGTTCAATGCAGATTCTACGGCAATAATTGGAGAATTCTCGGTGATGTAATTTCAAAAAATTTCAGCATTGTTGATGTTGACAACGCACAGATATGCAACCACATCAAGCACCCTTTAGGGTGCGAACTTGAAATTGCCGATGCGCAAAACGAATTGATATGTTTGATGACCGCCTTATGCGTCAATATGATAAATACAGTTGACAAGCGAGAGGTACAGGTTGTATAATCTATGTGCAGACAGTTCCCAACGCTAAAGCTATGTGAACTGCCACAGAGCAAGCAAATAACAGTGCAAACAGCGCAGATAAATATTAAAAATTGAAATTGTCAAAGCGACATCCTTTGATGTCGCTTTTTGCAAATTCAGCTTGCAACGCAAAATTTTGCGTTTAATATATTCTCAGGGAGGAATAAATATGGACAAATTATTAAAGCTTTTAAGTGAAAATTCCGGTTTTACAACAGCGGAAATAGCGGCAATGCTCGGCGAGCCTGAGGATTACATTAAGGCGCAGATTAAGGAATACGAAAATTCGGGGGTAATCAAGGGCTATCAGGCAGTCGTAAACTGGGATATGGTTGACGACAGCTATGTTGAGGCTTTAATCGAACTTCAGGTAACTCCCAAAAAGGAAACAGGCTTTGACGAAATGGCAGAACTCTGCATGGGCTTTGAAGAGGTTGAATCTCTCTATCTTATGGCAGGCACATATGACTTTGCTCTCATTGTACGAGGCGAGTCGATGCAGGATATCGCAATGTTTGTTGCCAAAAAGCTTTCTACAATTGACGGTGTGCTTTCAACAGGTACACACTTTATTATGCGTCGTTACAAGGACAGAGGGGCGTGCCTTTTCAGCGATGAAGAGAAGCGTGACGGGAGGCATTTAATTCTGTGATAGATTACAATAATTTTATTAATAAAAAGATTTCAACGGTAAAACCTTCGGGTATCCGTAAGTTTTTTGATATAGCTAACGAAATGGACGATGTCATTTCTCTGAGTATCGGCGAACCCGATTTTCAGACGCCGTGGCACATCCGTGAAGAGGGCATTAACAGTCTGAAAAAAGGTAAGACATGGTATTCCCCGAACAGAGGCTTTGCCGAACTTCGTGAAGAAATTGCAGCTTACTACAAAAGAAGATTCGGTATTGAGTATGATGCCAAAAAGCAGACGCTTGTAACTGTCGGCGGCAGTGAAGCAATTGACCTTGTTTTCAGGACATTGCTTGATCCGGGTGATGAGGTTATCATTCCCGAACCTTCATTTGTTTGTTACGAACCGCTTACGGTGATGGCAGACGGCGTGCCTGTTATTATCAACACAAAAAACGAAGATAATTTCAGACTTAAAGCGTCAGACCTTCGTGCAGCAATTACTCCAAAGACAAAACTTCTTGTACTTCCGTTCCCGAACAACCCAACGGGCGCAATTATGGAAAGGGAAGATCTTGAAGAAATTGCAGAGGTAATTAAGGAACACAACATTTTTATCCTTTCGGACGAAATTTATTGTGAGCTTACATACGGCAATAAGAACCATGTTTCAATTGCTGAAATCGACGGTATGTATGAGCGCACCATTGTTGTAAACGGCTTTTCAAAATCATATGCCATGACAGGCTGGCGACTTGGTTATGCACTCGGTCCTGTTCCTGTTATTGCTCAGATGACAAAGCTCCACCAGTACGGAATTATGTCTGCTCCTACAACCGCACAGTATGCCGCTATCGAGGCTTTGCGCAACGGTGACAGGGATGTAGAGATGATGCGTGGCGAGTATGATATGAGGAGAAGGCTTGTTGTGGACAGCTTTAACGCAATGGGACTCACCTGCTTTGAACCTTTGGGTGCATTCTATGTGTTCCCGTGTATCAAAAACACAGGTCTTACAAGTGAGGAATTCTGTACAAGACTTATTGTGGACAAGCATGTTGCCGTTGTTCCGGGTACTGCGTTCGGTGAATCGGGCGAAGGCTTTGTACGTGTATCATATTCATATTCTATCAAGCATCTTAAAATTGCGCTTGAAAGAATCAAAGAGTTTCTTGATGAACTGAAAAAGGGTTAAAATATGGAAGTAAAAGTTCTTGCTCCTGCAAAAATAAATCTTTCTCTCGATGTTCTTTCAAAGAGAGCAGACGGTTATCACAATATTTCAACTGTTATGCAAGCCGTTGATTTGTATGATACAATCACAATCACAGACAATGAAAGCGGCACGGTGACAATTTCATGTAACTGTGAGGGCGTGCCGTGCGACGATTCAAACATTTGTGCAAAGGCGGCTTACAAGTTCTTTGATTATTGCAAAACGGATGTTAAGGGCATTCATATCGACATTGACAAGAAAATTCCCACACAGGCAGGTCTTGCCGGCGGAAGCAGTGACGGTGCGGCTGTTATTTTAGGCTTGAACAATATGTTCGGAACAATGCTCAAGCCGGCAGAGATGAGAGAAATCGGTGAAAAAGTAGGTGCGGATGTGCCTTTCTGCCTTGAGGGCGGAACAAAGCTTTGCACGGGAATAGGCACTGCAATCAAAAAAGTTGCCTCCTTCCGTTGTGACAGCATTGTAATCTGCAAACCCGACTCAGTCAGCGTGTCTACTGCCGATGCATACAAAAAGGTTGACGCACTCAATCCTCACGCCTGCTATACCGATGAAATGGTAAAGGCACTGTTCAGCAGAGATATGTTTATGATTTCAACAACAATCTTCAATGACTTTGAACTTGCTCTGCAAATTCCGGAAGTTAATGAAATCAAGGGTATTATGCTCAAGTCAAAGGCAAGGGGAGCAGGTATGAGCGGTTCGGGTTCAGCCGTGTTCGGTGTGTTCACTTCATCGCGCAGAGCCAAGAAGTGCTATGACAAGCTTTGTGAAAGCTACAAAGAAGTTTTTCTCTGCAAGCCCGTTTCAGACGGTTGCAAGGTGCTTTGATAAAATTTAATAATTCTGATTAAAATTACAATAACCTGTCCATACTTATTTCAAGAGAGGACAGGTTATTTTTATGAAAACAAATAAATCAATACTTTTAATCAAATCAGCAATAATTGCATTCGTACTTACAACACTCTATTCGGTAATTCCGTTTCAGGCGGTGTGTGCTGAAATCCCTAACAATGTTTTTCGTTTCCACATACTTGCAAATTCAGACACGGAAGAAGATCAGACTCTGAAGCTCAAGGTGCGTGACAAGGTTCTTGAAAGGACAAAAATTCTTTTTGATACGGCAAATTCAAAGTCGGATGCCGAAGAATTTGTAAAAGCAAACCTTGAAACTATAGAAGAAATTGCACAAAATGAGGTGTACAAAAACGGCTATAACTATCCTGTAAAAGCTGAAATTGTCAATATGCACTTTGATACCCGCCATTACGCAAGCTATACTCTGCCTGCCGGAATGTACGACGCACTTCGCATAACAATCGGCAATGCAAAAGGTCATAATTGGTGGTGCGTAATGTACCCGTCAATCTGCATTTCAACGGCAGACGAGGGAAAAGACAGGGCAAAAGATGTTCTTTCGGATGATGAATACAGCTTAGTAACTGATGATAAGGTGGAATATAAATTTTTCATAGTAGAACTTTTTCAGAAAATTTTTGTTTAACAACTGCAAAGTTCTTTAAATAACCCACGGAATATGTTATTATTTGTACAGATATTTAAAATAAAATTACTTTGTTGTAAATTAAATTTATGGAAGTGATGAAATGTTGAGATTTATTCTCGGAAAAAGCGGCAGCGGCAAAAGTACCGAGACTTTGAAGATTGCAGGCGAGCTTGCCGACAGCAATCTTCCCGTAATGCTGATTGTGCCTGACCAGAGCACATTTGAATGTGAAAAGACTCTGCTTGATGTGTTCGGTGCAAAAAAAGCCGAGAAAGTTCTTGTATTCGGTTTTTCAAGACTTTGCAAATATGTTTTTGAGTTGACGGGAAATTCAGCCGATAATGTTATTGACGAGGGTACAAGAGCCGTTGTAATGAGCCTTGCGCTTGAAGAACTTACCGAAAAACTCCGTCTGCTTTCATCAGAGGGCAACAAAAGCCTTGTTGATGTTATGCTGCAGACTGTTTCCGATTTGAAGAAAAGTTCGGTTACAAGCGATGAACTCAGAAGTGCGTCAATGCTAGTTTGCGATGAAACCTTAAAGACAAAACTCAACGAAACCGCCCTCATAAGCGATACATTCGACGCTCTTGTCAGTCAAAGCTATATTGATCCTATGGATGACTTGACAAGGCTTAATGATATTCTTTTAAAGAATAATGTTCTCAGGAATTATACGATAATCTTTGACGGATTTTCAGGCTTTACAATGCAACAGCTCAAGGTGGTACGAAGCCTTATTCGTGACTGTACCGCTACATATTTTACCCTTACTCTTGATCCCCTTACAGACGGTTCTGAGGAAGTTTTTGCAACCTCACAACAGACATATAAAATTCTCAAGGAATATGCAAAGCGTGACGGAGTTGATATTAAAGCTCCGATAAAGCTTACCGATTTGCATCGCTTTAAAAACGATAATCTTGCTTTGCTTGAACAGAATATTTTCAGACCGCACATTGAACCACTTGAAATTGTTCCCAAAAATATCTGCGTTTACAATGCCGTTGATATGTATGACGAGTGCGAATATGTTGCCGGTAAAATCAAGCACCTTGTTATAGAAAAAGGTTATCTCTACTCCGACATTTCCGTAATTTGTCACGATACAGAACCGTACAAAGGTGTTTTGTCTGAAATTCTTGAAAAATACGAAATTCCGTATTTCAGCGATGAACACGCAGATATTGATGTAAAACCCGTAATAAGGTTTGTAAATTCAATTTTCAGATGCCTTATTTACGATTTTGACAGAGAAGATGTGCTTGCACTTTTGAAATCGGGTTTAACTGAATTTTCTGTTGAAGAAATAAGCCTTTTTGAAAACTACCTCTTTGTATGGAATGTTTCAGGCTCGGCTTTTAAAAATAAATTTGTTCAGAATCCAAAAGGCTATTCTGACAGGTTTTCGGATTATGACAGAGAGGTTCTTGCAAAGGTTGAAAATCTGCGTGAATCAGTTATTGAACCGTTACTTCTTTTCAAAGAAAATGCAAAGGATAAAAACGGACTTGAAATTTCAAAGCTGTTCTATGCCCTTCTTGAAGAACTTAAAGTTCCCGATGCGTTACGCAGAATGTATGCGGAATTTGAACGCTCGTACGATAAATCGGTGGGTGCGGAGCAGATAAGAGTTTGGAATATGTTTATGGCTGTTCTTGACAAAACCGCCGCTGTAATCGGTACAAAAACAATGACTGTAAAGCGTTATTACGAGCTTTTGAGCTTACAGATTAACGCAATGCAATTGTCCGATATTCCGAGAACAATAGATTGCGTAACGATAACAACCGCTCAAAGGGTACGAATTTCTAAGCAGAAAGCGTCATTTCTCATTGGCTGTGTTGACGGAATGTTCCCGGCAATACCGCATACATCAGGCATATTCTCACCGTTTGAGTTAAAGATGCTTGCAATGAACGAAATTGAACTCGGTGACGATTTTGCCGCACACAATAACCTTGAAACATTTATGGCATATTCCTGTATGACCTCTGCAAGTGAGTTTCTTTCCGTATCTTTTTATTCATCGGATATAACGGGAACAACCTATCAGCCGTCCGAAATTGTCCTGCAATGTAAAAAGGTATTTAAAAATATCATTGCATATGACAAATTTGATTTTGACGGTAAAAAAGAAAGCATGTACGCACTCCGCCCTGCTTTTGATACAGTTGCCGATATGATTGGAAAAGGCAAAAAAGTGCCAGAATCATTGCTTGAAATTTTTGCACAAAATCCCGAATATTCTGCAAAGCTTGATTCGCTCATAAATGCAAAGGACAAAGTTCCCTTTAAGATATTTGACAAGAAAAATGCCGAAAAGCTTTTTGGTAAAAATCTCAATATCTCAGCGTCACAGCTTGAAAAATTCAATCTCTGCAGATTTTCCTATTTTTGTAATTACGGCTTGAATGTTCGGGAAAGACAAAGAGCAGAAATCAACCCCATGCAGTACGGAACGATTGTTCATTACATACTTGAACGCTTTTTCGGCGAATATACTAAGGAAGAGTATTTATCGCTTGAAGAAGATAAATTTCAAAAAATTGTCTGCGCATATCTTGCGGAATATGCAGTTAAATATTTCGGCGAAGAACAGCTTGAGTCAAATTCATTCACATACCGCCTAAAGACAATTCTTGATAATGTGATGTATCTGATGAAACATATTATGGAGGAGCTTTCCCAGAGTGAATTTTTTGTTGCCGATTGTGAACTTAAAATTGGCGAGGATATTCCGTCATATACAATCGTACTGCCCGACGGTCACAAAATTGCAGTCTGCGGAAGTGTTGACAGAGTAGATATTATGCAGAGAGCCGATATAACATATTTGCGTATTATTGATTATAAAACAGGCACAAAACAGTTTAAGCTTTCCGATATTCTCTACGGAATCAATCTTCAGATGCTTTTGTATCTCCATTCAATCGAGGCTTCGGGCGGCGACAAATACGGAGAAATTGTACCTGCCGGGATTTTGTATATGCCTGCAACCGTTCCGTATATTTCGTCAGACAGTCTGAAATCAATTGACAAGCTGCCCGATGAACTTAATAAAAAGCTCAAGATGAACGGACTTTTGCTCAAAGATACAGAAATAATTCACGGAATGGATAAGACAGACGCAGCAACATACATTCCTGTAAAAATTAAAGCGGGCGAACCTGTTTCTTCAACAAGCCTTGCAACACTTGCAGAATTCGGTAAAATCTTTAAAAAGGTTGATATGCTCATCGCTGAAATGGGCAAGAATATCT
>OMCE01001017.1_pt1 | contig 12321 bp, 10 predicted proteins | sample 1644981 | NCBI WGS metagenome assembly OMCE01 (sample SAMEA103958151, study PRJEB25191) | human gut metagenome | reverse complement strand
AGGTCTAACTCGTTGATATTTAACTTTGCAAACAAAAAACGAGTATGGCAAGAAGCACATTCAAAGTGCTGTTCTACGTGAACGGCAGCAAGGAGAAAAACGGTATTGTCCCCATCATGGGACGAGTGACAATCAACGGTTCTGTGGCGCAGTTCAGCTGCAAGCAGACAATCCCGAAAACACTTTGGGATGCAAAAGGCAACCGAGCCAAGGGCAAGAGCATTGAAGCGAGGGACATCAACCACGCCTTGGATAACATCAAGGCGCAAATCATCAAGCACTACCAGCGCATATCAGACCGGGAAGCGTATGTTACGGCAGAAATGGTGCGCAACGCCTATCAGGGAATCGGCAGCGAGTATGAGACGCTGCTAAAAGCATTCGACCGTGAGAACGAAGTGTTCAAGAAACGGGTAGGCAAAGACAGGGTAATGGCTACCTATCGGGCACGTGTACGGGCAAGAAACCATGTAGCCGCCTTTATCAAGTCGTTTTACAGACGCAGCGATATGTCCATGTTGGAACTTACTCCCGATTTCATCAAGGAGTTCGCCGCATACCTCTCGACTGAAGCCGGATTGCGGAACGGTTCGATATGGGCAAACTGTATGTGGCTGAAAGGCGTGGTCATGAAAGCGCATTATAACGGGTTGATACCGCGCAATCCTTTCATCCAGTTTCATATCAGCCCCAATGTGAAAGAACGGGAATATCTGACGGAGGATGAACTGAAAGCGGTCATGACACATGAGTTTGCAGACAGCAAGCTCGCATACATCCGTGACATTTTCATCTTTGCCAGTTTCACCGCCTTGTCATTCGTGGACATTCAGGAACTGACGAATGACAACATCGTGGAGGTGAACGGCGAGAAGTGGATATTATCCAAACGACACAAGACCAAAGTCCCGTTCCAAGTGAAACTGCTTGACATCCCCTTGCAGATTATCAAGCGTTACAAGGAGTTTCAAACAGACAAGTCCGTTTTCCCGAATCTGAACTATTGGTCTATATGCAAGCCATTGAAAAAGATGATAAAAGAGTGCGGAATCACAAAGGACATCTCATTCCATTGTGCCCGGCATGGGTTCGCCACCCTCGCACTGAGTAAGGGTATGCCGATTGAAAGTGTCAGCCGTGTGTTGGGGCATACGAACATCGTTACAACCCAACTATATGCGAAGATAACCACGCAGAAGATAGACCACGACCTAACAATGTTCGGAGACAAACTAAACCAGTCTTTTGGAAACACAACAATGGCATAGGACTATGGAAAGAAGTACCATCACAATAGACGAGTTCGGCAATGTTATTTTGCCGAATAACCTAACCGATGTATGGATGAACGAAGCCGAGCTATTGGATTTGTTCGGTGTCACCGCCCCGACCATTCGGGCAGGGATAAAGGCTCTTTGCAAGAGTGGCGTGTTGAGAGAGTACGAGATAAAGCGTACCATCTGCCTATCCGACAAGTACAGCATGGAGTTTTACAACCTTGAAACGATAATTGCCCTCGCTTTCCACTTCGGCACATTCGGAGCAAAGCGGGTGCGCAATGCCATCATGAAAAGGCTGTACTTGCGAAAAAAGAAACAAACCATCTTCTTTTCGTTGGGCAATGCCGAAATAGTCAAGCCCAAATACCTCTCGTAGATTGGGATGAGAGACTGACGTAATGCAGTCATTAAATCTGTACGTCAGCACAACAATACGACAGATACTCTGATTTTTTCTCCCGAAAAGCGAAATCCGACCATTCGCATTTCGGGAGTTTTTTTGTCTTTCCAATCCGACTCCATTGACAAACCTTTGAAAGTTTTTGCTCCGAGGGGCTTTTTTCTACATTCTGCTATATTTTGCGTAACAACTTATCCATTAAATGCTTATACTTTTGTAGCTGGTATTTTTCAAACTTAAAACCATTTGATTATGTCAGCTAACAAACAACAAGACAGCCACAAGCCGCCATCAAATGGCAGCGTGGCAAAAGAAGAGTTCATCCGAGTGGGCACAACGCTCTACAAGATTGTGGAGCAGCCAAGACTGAACGGAGGGTATGTAAAGAAACGCATCGCTTGGAACAACGAAACCCTGCGCCAAGACTATGGCAAGGATTACATCGGCAGCGTTCCCAAGTATGACGGTTTCTGCACCGTACCCGAACACATCGGCTACCGCCCCGTGGTCGGTAAGTTCCTAAACCTCTATGAACCGATAGACCACCGACCAAAGGAAGGTGATTTCTCGCACATCCAATCATTGATACGGCACATCTTCGGAGAGCAATACGAGTTGGGGATGGACTATCTGCAGCTGCTCTACCTGCAACCCATCCAAAAACTGCCCATCCTGCTGCTGGTATCGGAAGAACGCAACACGGGTAAGAGTACGTTTCTCAACTTTCTGAAAGCCCTTTTTCAGAACAATGTCACGTTCAACACCAACGAGGATTTCCGCAGCCAGTTCAATTCCGATTGGGCTGGAAAACTCCTTATCGTGGTGGATGAGGTGCTGCTCAACCGCAGGGAGGACAGCGAGAGGTTGAAGAACCTCAGTACAACACTATCCTATAAGGTGGAAGCCAAAGGCAAAGACCGTGACGAGATAGCGTTCTTTGCCAAGTTCGTGCTGTGCTCCAACAACGAGTATCTGCCCGTAATCATAGATGCAGGAGAAACACGCTATTGGGTACGCAAGATAGACCGCTTGCAGTCCGATGATACCGACTTCCTGCAAAAGCTGAAAGCGGAGATACCCGCCTTTCTTCATTTCCTGCAACACAGACAGCTATCCACCGAAAAGGAAAGCCGGATGTGGTTCAACCCCACATTGCTGCATACAGAAGCCTTGCAGAAGATTATCCGTAGCAACCGCAACCGGCTGGAGATAGAGATGTCGGAACTGCTGCTTGACATTATGGTTGCAATGGATGTAGATAGCGTTTCATTCTGCCTTAACGACCTTGTCGTACTGCTGGTACACTCGCAGGTAAAGGCGGAAAAGCACCAAGTGCGTAAGGTGGTGCAGGAGTGCTGGAAACTAACACCTGCACCAAACGGGCTTACCTACACCACCTATCAGGGCAATTACAACAGAAGTTGTCACTATGAGCCGATAAAGAGGGTGGGACGCTTCTACACCGTCACAAGGGAGCAACTCGAATCCCTGTAATACTATCATTTTTCTGTTGAATTGTTGAATATGGGTATAAATACAATGACAATAAACGATATACATTCTCAACAAAATCTCAACAAGCCAAAAGAGAAGTTGAGAGACCACCGACACCCGTTTGTGGATTTCTCTTTTGGTGAGCGGTTTGTTGAGAAGATGTTGAGAGGTTACGAGGCTGTATATAAACATATTACATCAACAGTTCATCAAATCAACAAATTTTCATCAACTTCAAAACCGTATGTAATATGACAATCCAAGATGTAAAGCAAATCAAACTGGCAGACTATCTGCAAAGTCTGGGCTATACGCCTGTAAAGCAACAAGGCAGGAATCTGTGGTACAAATCACCGTTACGGGAAGAAACGGACGCATCGTTCAAGGTAAACACCGAGCTTGAAAAATGGTACGACTTCGGCATCGGCAAAGGCGGTAATATCATTGCATTGGCAGCGGAACTCTACCATTCGGAAGATGTAGCCTATCTGCTGAAACGCATAGAGGAGCGGACAGCATACATCCGCCCTGCATCGTTCTCTTTTGGCAGACAGCATTCCGACAATCAGCCTTATCAGGGATTAAGTGTTGGTGAGTTGTCCTCTCCTGCTCTTATAGCCTATCTGCAAGAAAGGGGAATAAACATCGGACTTGCCAAAAGAGAATGCAGGGAGCTTCGGTTTATGAATGCCGACAAACCCTATTTTGCCATCGGCTTTCCGAACATGGCAGGGGGATATGAAGTGCGCAACAGATACTTCAAGGGATGTGTCGCCCCGAAAGACATCACCCATATCCGACAGCAGGGCGGACAACGATGTATGTGTTACCTGTTCGAGGGGTTCATGGATTACCTTTCATTCCTTACCATCCGAGTAGAAAACAATCCGCAACACCCGCGATTGGACACACAGGACTATATCATATTGAACTCCGTTTCCAATCTTGCAAAAGCGGAAAGCATATTGGAGACCTACATCCAAGTCGGCTGTTTCCTTGACAACGACACGGCAGGACGGAACACCTGCAAGAAGCTGAAAGAGAAGTTTGGGGAACGGCTGCTTGACAAGTCAATGTACTATCGTGAGTATAAGGACTTGAACGACTACCTGTGCGGTAAGCCCTTGTCCCAATCGGCAGAGCCGATAAAGGAGAAGAAGCAAGTCCAATCCGCAAGGCGGATGATGCAGCCACCGAAAAAGAAAGGGGGATTTCATCTGTAATATGCACGTCCGCTCTCCCAAGGTATTTAGACAGAAATACCATAGCTCAATAGGGCGTTTTCTTCACGCATTACTCCGTAACGCTAAAAACACCCTATCGAGCCAAAGGGAAATCCCTTTGGAAACCCTGTGCAAACGAGAGCAGAAGCCAAACTCGTTTGGATTATGCCGAGTGCAGCAATGGTTCATTTGCATAATAAACCCTGTGAGCCGATGCCACAGGCAGAGAGAAGAAACATAACGATAACCGCAAAAATAGGAATAATATGGGATATTTTTCATTAGACATAAAGAAAGCAAAGGGTACATCGGACACCACGCAGTCCGACCATATAGAGAGAAAGATAATACCTAAAAACGCAGACCCGACAAGAACGCATCTGAACAGGGTGCTTGTCGAATACCCCGATGGCGTTCACGGCAGGGATGAAGCGATTGCCCACAGGCTGAACACGGCAGGCATCAGACGGAAAATCACGCACGACCAAGTCCGTGTCGTTCGGGTGGTCTTGTCGGGTACACACGAGGACATGATGAACATACAGGAAAAAGGAGAACTCGATGAATGGTGCAGCGACAGCATCCAATGGCTGCAAGCCACATTCGGCAAAGACAATGTGGTTGCCGCACATCTGCACATGGACGAGAAGACTCCGCACATACATGCAGCCGTTGTTCCCATCGTGACGGGTGAAAGGCGCAAAGCCAAGAAAGAGCAGACGGACGGTAAGCGCAAGTACCGCAAGAAAACAAATTCCGTCCGTTTGTGTGCCGATGACCTGTTCAACCGCCAGACCTTGGTCGCCTACCACGACAATTACGCAAGGGTGATGGCGAAATACGGATTGCAGCGTGGGGTACGGGGTTCGGAAGCACGGCACACCACCACCATGCAGTATTATAGGGACTTGAAAAAGAAGAATGAAGTCCTCGAAACCGAAACCAGACTGTTGCAGGAAAAGAAGACCGAAGCGCAGGAGGAATTGAGACAGGTAAAAGCAGAAATCCGTACTGACAAGCTCAAATGTGTAGCCACCGATACGGCAACCGCCCTTGCAAGCAGTGTGGGTTCTCTTTTCGGAAGTGGAAGAATGAAATCGTTGGAACGCAGGAACGAGGACTTGCAAGACCGCATCCTTGAACTTGAAGACGAAGCCCGACAACGGGAACGGCAACAAGCCGAACAGATACAGGAGATAAGAAACGCTTACGAGCAACAGCACCGCAAGCTGTCGGAGTTTACGGATTTTGTCAGACGCTACTTTCCGTATGTGGAGAAACTGATGCCTGTAATAAATTTCCTGCGTGAACGTTTGGGCTTTAATGATGGGATAATCAGAAGACTGTGCGAGTTCAAGGAGGTCGGAATAAAAGGTGAACTCTATTCTTCCGAATTTAACCGAAGTTTTGATACCCGACATTCCGTCTGCTCCATCAAACAGGATGAAAACGGTAAATTCGATTTCAAGATAGACGGGGTTTCTCACGTGAACTGGTTCAGAAAGAAGATGAATGAGTTCAGAGAAGCCATCGGAATACCGAAGCCAAGACAGAATAGAAGTATGAAACTGTAAATCAAAAAAATCCGTGATAGTAGAATGGTATATCACGGATTTTTCATACTTTTGTATTGGATTGAGGCAACTCTTTCCAAGACATACGAAAAAAAAGAAGCGTTATGCTTATCTTGTACTTGAAAACGTAGGAAATTTTCAATTAGATGCAAGGATAGCATAGTGGTTCTCACGCATATAGCGTGGGCTGCTATTGTTACATCTGCATCTATGGTTTCCTACGACCTTCAAGTAAAGAATGTGGCATACAGTTCCACGCTTCTTTAATAGGTTAAATTCCTTTGGGAACTGGAGATTAAAAAATGTAGTGTATGAGCGTAATAAAAAAATGGTTATTAGCTATTTGTGCCATTATATTAATGAATGGATGTGCACCACTTCGAATGCCTGTAATAGTAAGGAATGCTCCTATTGAAATGTATAAATACGCATACATTTCCCCAACAAAGGAATTGACATCAAGCACAGGAGGTACATATGGTGGGCAATACGGTATCTATGGTTCTTCAACCACCAAAAGTGTTAATCCAAGTGATGTAATAGCAGGAATACTAATAAAAGAAGGATATATCATATTACCCGAACTTAAACCCGAATTATCTAATGAAACTCTAATCGTCAATTATGGTGAGAGTGGCAGGCGTAATAGAGGTTTAGGTTACACAATAGAAGTAACTATACAGTTTAGCTCTGCAAAAACCAATGAAATGATATGTTCTTGTACAGCAGAAGGACAAGGCGAAACAGAAGCTGATGATATCCGTCAAGCCATTAGAAGAGCCTTAACAAGTTTATTCCCTGAGAAATAACCCAATAATACGACAGATTATGAAAAAGTTTTTAGTATTATCCGCTTTAGTTATAACTTCTTGTACACTCTCTAACGAGGAAAAAGCTGAGAAATTGGTTAAAGAGACGCTTAAAGACTATCTCTATCACCCTGATTCTTATGAGCCAATATCAACAAGAGTTGATAGTATGTTTATTGATGTAACTACTATCGAGCCTATTATGAAAATTAGCGATGAAATCAAGAATTTGATATCTAAAATAAATCGCTGTGAGAGAAAAATTGAATCAGCAGAATCTTCTATGGATATTTTTGCCCCCAATGGTTATTCTTCTCAATACTCTCGTGGAGAGTATTCACGAGCAAAAAAAGAAAAGGAAGAAGCCAAATCTGATTTGAACAAATACACCAAGAAACTTTCAGAACAACTTGCTTTTCTAAAAGAAAATGTCGCTAAATATCACAAAGGAGAATTTACAGGTTGGGCAGTAAGCCATAGATTTAGGAGTCTTAATGGAGCAGGCTCAATGACCATTCCGGGAGAAATGATTTTCTTTTGCGATGAAGAATTTACAACTTGTGGGGGTTATGAAACAGATAAGTTTGAGGACTTCGTAAAAATTTTAAACGCAGTAGATGAAGCAATTTCGGATGAAGATGTAATAGATTATTTTAAAGAAAATAATTTTTTGCTATAAATTCCGTATTTCCGTAGTACGCTAATTTTTATGCAAATCAAATATTATCAACTGCTATTTTTTTAATATGCAATGGGCGTTTATTTTGGTTATTTGTATAATTGCTATTTCGGTTATTGTAATAGCGATGGTACGAACACGCCTAAAAAACAAATCCAAAGAGCTTGCAGAAAAGCTAAACCATATATCTGCATATAGCGAGAAATCAAATTATGAGCAAGCAAGAGAGAGATTATCGGCTCTTAATGAGGGGGCGTTTATAGATATTCCCTCAGACTTGAATAATGGCTTTTATGGCAGGGTAATCTCCGCAACGCAAGAAAAAGATTTCATCAATCATTATAAGGTACATTTCCAAGAGGCATATTCACTTCTGAAGAAACTTGAAGCCTTTAACATCACTCCATCAGAAACCATATCCAAATTCATTAACGACTTTGGAAGAATCAACAAACTTGTAAAACAACATAATGATGGTGTTATAACCTTTCTACTTGACACGCACAGGGACTTTTTCGACCATTGCCTAAAATACCCATTAGACAAGCAACAAAGACGCTCAATTGTTTTAGAAGAGGATAATTGTTTAGTAGTCAGCAGTGCAGGTAGTGGTAAAACCTCTTCAATTGTCGGTAAGGTTAAATATCTCACCGAAATCAAGGGTATAGCACCTGAAAGAATTTTACTTATCAGTTATACCAACAAAGCAGCAGCCGAACTAACCGAAAGAATGGCGACCAATGGATTGAAAGGTTACACATTCCATAAGTTAGCCGTTGATATTATAGGCAAAACAACAGGCACAAAACCATCGATTTGCGACAATACAGATTCATTGTTTGTTGATATATATCACAAATTATTAGATAAATCGTCTTTCAAGAAAAATATAGTGGAATACTTTATTGATTACCAAACGAATGAAGCCGATTGGGAACAACGCAAGAATGAAAGACGAGAGCAATTATCAGAGCAAAAGAATGTGCAGCTAAAGGCGATGTTCCCCGATATGGACGGCAGAGCCATATATGTGAGAAGTGAACAAGAACAAAAAATATGTTTTGCTTTGTCCTCGCTGGGAGTGAAATTCAGATATGAAGAACCATACGAACATCAATTAGCAGATGAGATGCACTCACAATATCGTCCCGACTTCTCAATATATTTTAAGCAAGGAGGAGTAACCAAACGCATCTATCTTGAACATTTCGGAGTTGATGAACACGGGCTTGTTCCTGCTTGGTTCGCAAAAGACAAGGGTATAACCTACGAAGAAGCCAATCAGAAATACAATGATGGTATAACTTGGAAAAAAGCGGCTCACGAGAAATTTGGTACACAACTTTTAGTGACATCAAGTGCAGATTTCCATTATTCTGATATTAGGGATAAACTCCGTAAACTATTAGCTGAAGCAGGTGTACCAATTCAAGAAAAGACCGATGAGGAGTTATACGATTTAGTAGTACCCAAAGGCAGCAAGCAGGAAAAGGCGTTTATACGACTTGTTGTTACTTTCGTTACATTGGTAAAATCAAGTTGTAAATCAGTTAAAGAGGTTTTGAAACAAGCCAAAAATGCAGATGATGAACGAAGTGTGTTTATCATCAAGAATATATTTCAACCTGTATATGAACGCTACATAAATGCGTTAAGCGATAGTAACCAAATTGATTTTACCGATGCTATTCTTCAAGCCACTGAGATATGTCGTACTTCACACCCTGTTGAATATGATTATATCATAGTGGATGAGTTTCAAGATATTTCTGTTGACCGTTACAACTTCTTGAAAGTATTGCGAGAGGGTAATCCTCCTGCAAAGTTGTATTGTGTGGGTGATGATTGGCAGTCTATTTATCGTTTTTCGGGAAGTGATATGGCTCTATTCAATCAATTCCCCGAATATTTTGGAGCAACGGAGATAAACAAGATTGAAACTACATACAGGTTTGGAGAGCCTTTGGTTTCTTTATCGTCGAACTTTATACAACGCAATAAAGCCCAAATACAAAAGAATATCCATTCGTTCAGCTCAGAAATGAGAACCGAGTTGGAATTCTATGCTTATGATAGACGAGATTACTGCAATACGATAGGGCAACTTGTGGCTTCTATTCCATCGGATAAATCAATATTCCTATTGGGGCGTTACTCTTTTGATGATTACTACCTCTCTTTTATGTACCAATCAATTAAAGAGGGTAATAGATTCTACTATGTGATAGGAGGACGAAAAATAGAGTTTTTAACCGTACATAAGTCAAAAGGTCTTGAAGCGGATTATGTAATACTCTTACAATGCAATAAAGATACATACGGTTTCCCATCACAGGTGAGTGACGACCCTGTGCTTAACTATGTGCTCACTAAGAGCGACCAATTCCCATACGGAGAAGAAAGAAGATTATTCTATGTTGCAATAACAAGGGCTAAGGTAAAAACGCTTGTATTATACGATAAGCGTTTCCCGTCTGTATTTGTGGATGAATTCTTGCACCCCGAAAAGGTGTCAGAAGAAAGCTATGTAAAGCACCCTAACGCCAATAAAAGATGGACAAGAAGTGCAGACCAATTTTTATTGAAACTGCACAATGAAGGTAAGAGTGTCAAATATATTGCAAACAAAATGGGTAGAAGTCAAACTTCGATTGTAATGCGATTAAACAAACTAAACAAATAGTCGAACTTTTTCTTTGATGTACCTTGTGTGCATCGGACTATTCTATTATTTTTGTACACAGAAACGAGTTACTTGAAAGCAATTCAAGGCAGAACGCAGCATACGGCACAGTTGCCAAGTCATTACCTCAAAATCGGGTAATTCTTCCAAAGTCCTTTGTATAAGGCACAAACGAAAGTTTTCCAGAATTAAGAAAAAAACTTGTATGTCCCAAATGATACATTTGTTCATCATTTGTTTACTTCTTATTTTTAGTAATTCTTATGCTAAATCACAGGTCTTTCAGCAATATCTCTCTTTGTTTCTTGAGATATGCCGAATGTTCATCAATTACTTTGTTCCATTTTTCATGGTTCGCCTCAGACATATTCAGTTTAAGTTCCCATTTCCCCTTTGTTTCATATTTGTCGATAAGTCGCCCTACGCTGAGTCTTGATATGTCTTGCGCCGGCTGATATACGCTGACGTCTCCCTTTTCATCGCCTGATATTTCATTGATGAGTCCGAGATCGATGAGCTCATATAGTATGTTTTGTGTTATGCGTATGGGGATGTTCGTATTGAGCTTCAGTTCAAGGGCCGTGTACGGTGATTCTCCTTTTTCAAAACGCTTGCATATCATGCTCATGATCAGCATACTCATTATCATGCGGTATCGCGGACTGATTTCGTATGTTTCCGTGCGGAAGGCATACTCTTCCATATTCTGGCTCGTATAGCATAGCTCTGCGCCGAAAAGACATATCGACCATGATATCTGCACCCAGAGCATGAAGAGCGGCAAGGCTGCGAATGAACCATAGATTGCATTATAGCTGCTTACCCAAATCTGCGAATGGATATAGAATAGCTGTAGTCCCTGCATGGCAACGCCTGCCAAAACTCCCGGCCAAATGGCGCATTTCAGTTTTACCCTTATGTTTGGCATGAATACATAAAGGGCTATGAAAATGGCTGACATCAAAACGAAGGGCATGATATCCCACAATATCCTCACCATCGGGGCAAACAATTCCATGCCCTCTGTCTGGCTTGTCACCGTAGCTACGAATATTGATATACCGGATGTGACGACAATGATGATAGGGGCAAGGATAAACATTCCCATATAGTCGGTCACAGTCCTGAAGAAACTTCTCGGTTTCTTCACCTGCCATATATTGTTGAAGGCCAGTTCGATGTTCCTGATAAGCATCGTTACTGTCCATAACATGAAAACAAGTCCGATACCGAGTATGATTCCACTTTTGGTGTGGATCAGATACGAATTGACGAAGCCGATTATCGTTTCGGCAGCCTGTGGCTGGCTCGACAATACATTTCTGAACCATTCTTCTATGTATTTGTTGTAGCCGAACCCCCTTGCTATAGCGAAGACTACTGCCAGGATAGGGACTATTGCCAGGAGAGTGGAGTAGGTGAGTGCGGCAGCGTTGTTTATCATTCTTTTTGTTGTAAAACTCTCAATGGTCAGTATCAGCATTCTAAAGGATGCGATGATCAGCCGTTGTGATTGAGGTTTGTTGCTGTAGTCTCGCCATATTCCTACTTTGTAGAAATCAGTTATGTCTTTTATTGTCATTTGATGCTATTGTGCGTTTTTTTTGATTAAGATTGATTATGCCAGATATCGGATGCAATAATCTCCACCAGCCATTACACACCATATTGTTTAGTCGGTTTTTGCTTAATTGTTGCTTTTCGTTTTTCAAGCAGATCCTGATGGCTGATTTGGGATGAATTATAAAAATGAAAAAGAAAGCAGTGTCCCTATAAGCCGAGTTCTGTTCCGGTAAAGCCTCTCGACGATACCGGCGCCTGCCATTTATCTAGAACATGAGTCACCCCATGTCTCAAGCATTCTACCCTCCATCGGAGTTAGTCGGACGGGCAATCCTCAAACGATGGTTTACACGAACTTGCAGCCTCCGGACGACACAGCCCGCTGGTCACCCAGCGACTGGTGGTCTCTTACACCACCTTCTCACCCTTACCATACTTCTTTTGTTTTGGATAATATAGTGAAGACTCGAATCCTCGCATTATTATCAAAGGATGGCGGTTGTTTTCTTCTGTCGTATCCTACTGTTGCCAATAGCTTCCATTTTCAGAAGCGGAGCACCCTATGCTGCCCGGACTTTCCTCTCGTAGCCAGATGCTACCAGCGGCAGAGCCGGGA
>OMCE01001013.1_pt1 | contig 12351 bp, 6 predicted proteins | sample 1644981 | NCBI WGS metagenome assembly OMCE01 (sample SAMEA103958151, study PRJEB25191) | human gut metagenome | reverse complement strand
TAATCGCAGGGGTATCGTATGAGTTTATCAGACTTGCGGGCAGATATGACAATCCGGTTGTCAACATGCTTAGTGTCCCGGGACTTTTAATGCAGCGAATGACCACAAAGGAGCCGGATGATGAAATGATAGAGGTTGGCATCGCATCGGTTGAGGCCGTGTTTGACTGGAAGAAATGGCAGGAGGAAAACAATGTGTGTGCACATTGACCGCCGGATAGAAGGTATATATGACATATAGAGAAGCAATTTTACTTGGGGAAAGCATATTACAAAAAGCAAAGATAGTTGATGCAAAAAACGATGCATGGCTGCTTTTAGCCATGGCATGCAGGATAAATCACACATATTACTATGTGCATATGGATGAGGAAATGTCGCAGGAGCAGATAAGGGAATATCAAGCATTGCTGAGTAAGCGTGCTGAGCGTATTCCGCTCCAGTACATAGTCGGAGAGCAGGAGTTTATGGGACTGACTTTTTTGGTCAATGAACATGTATTGATTCCTCGTCAGGATACGGAAGTTCTGGTGGAAGAAGTGATGAAAAATCTTCATGACGGATTTCGGATTCTGGATCTTTGTACGGGTTCCGGCTGTATTTTACTGAGCCTTTTACACTATTCCAACGATTGCAGCGGCGTCGGCGCCGACCTGTCGGAGGAAGCGTTGGAAGTGGCGCGAAAAAATGCAGAGCAGCTGGGGGAAAGCAGAGCGTTGTTTGTGCAGGGCGATCTGTTTGCGCCGGTCGAGGGAAAGTTTGAGATTATTGTATCCAATCCGCCTTATATCTGCTCCGATGTGATTCCGACGCTGATGGAAGAGGTGCGGGAGCATGAGCCGATGCAGGCGCTGGATGGCGGTGCAGACGGACTGGATTTTTACCGGAAAATCATACAGGGCGCAAAGGAGCATCTCTGCGGCGGCGGGCAGCTGTTTTTTGAGATCGGTTATGATCAGGGAGAAGCTGTGCAGCGGCTGATGGAGCAGGCAGGATACCGGGAAGTGGAGTGCGTGCAGGATTTTGCCGGACTGGACAGAGTCGTATTTGGAACGTTGTGGTAAGTTACAGTTCACTCGTGGCTTCGCGTAAGCAGATTCCATGCTTGCATGAGAATCTGTGAACACGAAGCTATGAATGACACAGGGAACTGTAACTGTTTTGACAGATAGAATGGAGAAAATCAGATGTTTGATAAACTGGAGGATTTGCTGATTCGGTTTGAAGAGATTATGGGCGAATTAAATGAGCCTGATGTCACAGCCAATCAGGAACGCTTCCGTGCCCTGATGAAGGAGCAGAGTGATCTGACTCCGATCGTCGAGGCGTATCGGGAATATAAGAAGTGCAATCAGGATATCGAAGACAGCCTGATGATGCTGGACGAGGAAAATGATCCGGATATGCGCGAAATGTTAAAAGAGGAGTTAAACAGCGCAAAGACCCGTGTTTCGGAGCTGGAGGAGGAGCTGAAAATCCTGCTGCTTCCCAAGGACCCCAACGATGAGAAAAACGTTATCGTGGAAATCCGTGCGGGTGCAGGCGGCGACGAGGCGGCGCTGTTTGCAGCGGAAATTTATCGGATGTATGTGCGCTATGCAGAGCGTCAGCGTTGGCGGGTGGAGACGATGGACGTGGAAGAAATCGGCATCGGCGGCATGAAATATGTCAGCTTCATGATTTCCGGTCAGGGCGCGTATTCGAGGCTCAAATATGAGAGCGGTGTGCATCGCGTGCAGCGTGTGCCGGAGACGGAGAGCGGCGGCAGAATCCACACTTCGACGATCACGGTTGCGATTATGCCGGAGGTAGAGGATTTCGACGTACAGATCGATATGAACGACTGTAAATTCGATGTATTCCGTGCATCCGGAAACGGCGGTCAGTGCGTCAACACGACGGACTCTGCGGTACGTCTGACCCACATCCCGACCGGAATCGTAATTTCCTGCCAGGATGAAAAGAGCCAGCTGAAAAATAAAGACAAGGCGTTGAAGGTGCTGCGTGCAAAGCTATATGATTTGGAACAGCAGAAGCGCCACGACGAGGAAGCCGAGCTGCGCCGCAGCCAGGTAGGAACCGGCGACCGTTCTGAGAAAATCCGTACCTACAACTTCCCTCAGGGACGTGTGACGGATCACAGAATCAAGCTGACATTGTACAAAATCGATGCGATCATGGACGGCGACATCCAGGAGCTGATCGATAACCTGACTGCAGCCGATCAGGCAGCAAAACTTGCAAAGATGAATCAAAATGCGATTGCCTGATCGGCAGGGTATTTAAATAGAGAATAAAAAACCGCTCCCGCACCCGGGATTTATTGTCCAAAGGTGCAGAAGCGGGTTTTTTATTCATGACAATAGAATGCTCGCAGAGCGTGCATTCTATTGTTTTATACAGTTTTAACAGTCTTTAACAGCTCGCGGATTTGTTCTACGGACAGCCATTCCGTATTATTGTCGGAGCTGTAGGAGAAGCCTTCGGCTACCTTGTGACCGCTCATGTCAGGCTGCTGTTTGTTGTTCCAGGTCATCTGAGGATATACGATGAAGTGCTTTTCGTATTCGTAGGTCGTAAAAGAATCCTCAGTTGTTACCATGATTTCATGCAGCTTTTCGCCGGGGCGGATACCGATTTCCTTGATTCCGCAGCCGGGAAGCATCGCTTCTGCGAGGTCGGTAATCTTAAAGGAAGGGATTTTGCTGATAAAGGTTTCGCCGCCTTTTGCTTCTTCGAGGGCTTTAATCACCAGCTGCACGCCCTGCTCCAGGCTGATCCAGAAACGGGTCATGCGCAGGTCGGTGATCGGAAGCTCTGTCTGTCCGTCTGCGATGAGCTTGCGGAAAAACGGGATAATCGAACCGCGGCTTCCTGCAACGTTGCCGTAGCGAACGATCGAGAAGTTGATGTCCTTATTGCCGACATAGGCGTTTGCTGCGATAAACAGCTTGTCGCTGACGAGCTTTGTGCCGCCGTAAAGGTTGACCGGGTTTACCGCTTTGTCGGTGGAAAGTGCAACGACCTTTTTTACATTGGTGTCCAGGGCTGCCTCGATGATGTTCATCGCGCCGTGAATGTTGGTCTTGATCGCTTCGTTCGGGTTATATTCACAGGCGGGAACCTGTTTTAAGGCTGCTGCATGGATGACATAATCAACACCTTCAAATGCGCGGCGCAGACGCTCCTGATCTCTGACGTCGCCGATGAAGAAGCGAAGCTTGTCTGCATATTCCTTGAATTCATTTTCCATCATCCACTGTTTAAATTCGTCTCTGGAATAAATGATCACCTTTTTGGGGTTGGAGTGCTCCATGACATAACGGGTAAAGCATTTGCCGAAAGAGCCGGTACCACCTGTGATCAGAATTGTTTTACCATCTAATAACATATATACATTCCTCCGCTGAATTGGCAGGATAAGCCAATCATTCAATCTTTATTATCATAACATAAATTGAGCGCAATTGCATCATCTTTTTTATTACAGCGTCTGCAAAAATCCCATGAGCCGCAGTGCGATCCGCAGTGCACCTGCATCGGAGGGATGCAGTCCGTCGGGCATATAGGTTTCCTTGATGATATCGACCTTGGGCTGTAAACCGCTTGTGGAGAAAAGATCGAGAACCGGAAGTCCGTAAAATTCAGCAACTTCGCGGATGATGGAAACATATCCGGCGAGGTTTGTTTCCTCCGGCAGACCGTTTTCTTTTGACACCTCATCTTCGCTGCAGCGGTGCAGTGGCGTCATGAACAGGATGTCTGCATTTGGAAAGCGGTTGATGAGCTTTTCACACAAAACGTGCATTGCGCCGTAAAAGGTGTAAGGATCGCGGGATTCAAACGTGCCGAGCTTTGCGTCCCCGTGTCCGAAATCGTTGGTTCCGCCGAAAACAACGACAACGTCCGCATCGGAATCCATCGAATCAACGCGGTTGACAAAGGAAAGATCAGGCTCCTTTGTCGTCAGGTTTTCGGTCTGGCAGGCGATTCTGGTTGCGCTGATGCCATAATTTTTTACAATAGCGCCGGAAAGCTTCCCGAATACGGAAACATAACAGTGCTCTGCATCAGAAGCGCCGACCCCCTCTGTGATGCTGTCCCCTAAAAAATAAATCTTTTTACCTTTTAATTCCATGATAAATTGTCTCCCCTTTTTTATGCAGTTTTGTATAGCTACGTTTTTGGAACGCTGTAATCTGTAGCTGACTGCAGCTTCGAAAAATCAGCAGACCGCAGTCGATCTTCCCTGTTATCATAGTCTTTTCTGGGAAGTTCTGCAAGGCATTCGCAAACCGCCGGAAAGTATGATATACTTGACTACAGTTCACTCGTGGCTTTGTGAGCAGCGGAAAGTATCGAAGATGCGCTTTTGCGAATGGCGCGTGTGAACTGTAACTACTTGACTACAACAATCCCAGTCTAATGATGAGAGGAAAAAACGATGTCTCTGCAGTTTATCACCGGTGCGTCCGGATCCGGAAAAAGCACCTATATCGATCAGCAGATTATCGCCCGTTCCGAAAGAGAACCGGAGGGGCGTTTTTTTATCCTTGTGCCCGACCAGTTTACGATGCAGACGCAGAAGGATCTGGTCAGTCTGCATGACCGGAAAGGGATTATGAATATCGACGTCCTGAGCTTCGGACGTCTGACGCACCGCATTTTTGAGGAAATGGGCGCAAATCGGCTTCCGATGCTGGACGATACGGGAAAAAGCCTGATTATCCGGCGTGTGGCGGCGGGACAGAGGATGGAGCTTCCGGTGTTGGGCGGCAGGCTTGGACAGACGGGATATATCCATGAGGTGAAGTCTGCGATTTCGGAGTTTATGCAGTACGGAATCGGTCTGCAGGAGCTGGATCAGCTGACAGAATTTTCAAAAAAACGAGGACAATTATACTATAAATTAAAAGATCTGCGGACAATTTACGAGGGCTTTCAGCAGTTCATCCGGGAAAAATATCTGACGACGGAGGAATCGCTGGAGGTGCTGGCGTCGTATGTGCCGCAGTCGAAGCTGTTGAAGGACAGCGTGATTGTATTCGACGGGTTTACGGGCTTTACGCCGGTACAGAACCGGGTCATCGCAGAGCTGATGAAGCAGGCAAAAGAAGTGATCGTCACAGTTACCCTCGGAAGTGGGGAAAATCCATGGGAGGAAATCCGGGAGCAGGAGCTTTTTTCCATGAGCAAAAAGACGATACAGACGCTTGCAAAGCTTGCACGGGATGTAGAAATTCCCATCGCGGACGTCGTTGAAATTGCACCGAAATGTTCGCCGCGATTTTCGGAAAAAGGAATGCTGCAGCATCTGGAAAAATACCTGTTCCGCTATCCGGTGTGCGTGTGGAAGCCTGCGCCTGCAGAAGGGAGCACGCAAAGTGCTTCGGCTGGAATGGCGGCGCAGGAATGTGCAGAGACTGGCGGGCAGGAGCGGTTCGCGGCGCAGAACACTGCGTCTGGCCTGCCGCCCGTGCAGCTTCGTCTTCTGGAAGCCTCCACACTGCGGGAGGAGGTGCGTCAGATCTGTATCGCAATCCGGCGGCTCGTGACGCAGCAGAATTACTGTTATCGGGATATCGCGGTCATCTGCGGGGATTACACCTCATATGCAAGCTGCATCGAGCAGGAGTTTGCGGCATTCGGCATTCCGGTCTATCTGGATCAGACGCGGGGCGTCACCCTGAATCCGTTTATTGAGTATATAAAAAGCGCACTGCAGGTACGGGTAAAGAACTATAGCTATGAATCTGTTTTCCACTATCTGCGCAGCGGTCTGGCGGATTTTGCGCCGGAGGAAACGGATCGGCTGGAGGTTTATGTACGGGCGTTGGGTATCCGTGGGCGGAAAAAATGGGAGACGCTGTTTGTGTATCCGACGGAAAATATGCTGGACGCAAAGGCTGAGCTGGCGCAGCTGAATGCGCTGCGGGAGCGGCTGGTTTTGGGGCTTGCGCCGTTGTATGGAAAATACAAAACGACGAAGGAGTACGCACAGGGGTTGTATGAGTTTATCGCACAGAGTAAAATCCAGCAGAAGCTAAAAAGCTTCGAGCAGCGCTTTGCAGAGGCGGGCGATCCGGTGCGGGAGCGGGAGTATGCGCAGATTTACCGACTGGTGATGGATTTGCTCGATCAGATCGTGAGCCTGGTCGGGGAAGAGGAGACGACGGCAGAGGAATTTGCAAAGCTTCTGGAAGCCGGATTCGAAGAGCTGCAGGTTGGCACGATTCCCCAGAATGTGGACCGCGTGGTGGCGGGGGATATGGAGCGGACGCGTTTAAAACAGGTGAAGGCGCTGTTTTTTGCAGGCGTAAATGACGGCAATATTCCGGGCAACGCGGGAAACGGAGGGATTATTTCCGACCTCGACCGGGAATTTTTAACCGGCTCCGGGCAGGAGCTTGCGCCGTCGCCGCGGCAGCAGATGTACATTCAGCGGTTTTATTTGTATTTGAATATGACAAAGCCATCCGAGCTTTTGGTGCTTTCCTGGGCGCGGATGAATCTGGAAGGAAGGGCGCTGCGAAAGAGCTTTCTGGTGGGGCAGGTGCAGCGGCTGTTTCCGACGATTCCGACAGAAAAGCCGGAGCTGGAGCCCATGCTTTTACAGGTGCAGTCTTTTTCGGATGGACGGGAATATCTTGCGAATGGACTTAGAAGCTATGCGGATGGGCTGTTGGATGAGGCAGCGGAGCGTGAGTTTCTGACGCTGTACCGGGTTTACCAGCGGCAGGATGTGTACCGGCTGTGGAGCGGACAGCTGACGGATACGGCATTTTTTTCCTATCAGGAGCCGTCCCTTGGAAAAGCGGTGGCAGCAGCGCTTTACGGGCAGACGATTTCCGGAAGCGTCAGCCGTCTGGAGCAGTTTGCGGCATGCGCTTATGCCCATTTTCTGCGCTATGGCATGAAGTTAAAGGAGCAGGAAGAGTTCGCGTTTGAAGCGGTAGACATGGGAAATCTCTACCACGGCGTGCTGGAAATTTTTGCGGAAAAACTAAAGGAGATCGGCAAAAACTGGTTTGATTTTACTGAGGAAGAGGGCGAGCGGCTGGTGGACGAGGCGGTGGATGCGTATGCGGTGACATATCATCACACGGTGCTGTTTGACAGCGCGAGAAACGCCTATATCGTGCAGCGAATTAAGCGGATTTTAAAACGGACGGTAAGCGCCATGCAGTATCAGCTCAAAAAAGGCAGCTTTGTGCCGGAGAAGTTCGAGGTTTCGTTTTCGGTGCTGGAGGAGTTGGATGCGGTCAATATCGCGCTTTCTGAGCAGGAAAAAATGCGGCTGCGCGGCAGGATCGACCGTGTGGATATGAAAGAAGACCGGGAGCATGTTTATGTCAAGGTCGTGGATTATAAGTCCGGCAGCAGGGAGTTTTCGCTGGCAGCGCTGTATTACGGACTGCAGCTGCAGCTTGTTGTATACATGAATGCTGCGATGGAAATTGCCGGAAAAAAGCATCCGGAGAAAGAAATTGTCCCGGCGGCGATGCTGTATTACCGGGTGCAGGATCCGATGATTGAGATGCCGGAGGGCGAGCCTTCGGCGGAGGAGGTCAATGCGCAGGTGCTGCGCGCCCTGCGGACAACCGGCATTGTGAATGCCAGGGAGGATGTTGTCGAGGGGCTGGATCAGGGCTTTTTAGGGCGTTCGGATGTGGTGCCGCTGGAACGGAAAAAGGACGGCAGCTTTTCGGCGCGTTCGAGTGTTTTGGAAGAGACGGATTTTCAGGCGGTGTCGGCATTTGTGGAGCAGAAAATCCGGCAGGCGGGACGGCAGATTTTGGATGGAAAAATCGCATTGGACCCGTATGAGCAGGGCAACAGAAACGCCTGCGAATACTGCGCGTACCAGAAAGTGTGCGGATTTGACAAAAAGATCGACGGGTTTGTAATGCGCGAGCTGGAAAACCTGAAAGAAGACGAAGCGATGGAGCTTATCAGAAAGGAGGTCGCCGATGGGAATGAAGTTCACGGAGGATCAGCAGCGGGTCATTGATCTGAGAAACTGTAATATTTTGGTGTCGGCGGCGGCAGGCTCCGGCAAAACGGCGGTGCTGGTCGAGCGGATTGTAGAGCTGGTCTCCGGTTCAGGATGCGATTCGGCGCGGGCAGTGGATATTGATCGGTTACTGATCGTAACGTTTACGAATGCGGCGGCAGCACAGATGCGGGAGCGAATTACGAAGGCACTGTCCGACCGCGTAGAGGCAGAGCCGGACAACGAGCATATAAAAAAGCAGCTGATGCTGATCCACAATGCGAAGATCATGACCATCCACAGCTTTTGTTTATATCTGATCAAAAATCATTTCAACGATATCGGTCTCGACCCGGATTTTCGGACGGCGGACGAGGGCGAAATACGCCTGTTGAAGCAGGAGGTTTTGTCAGAGCTCCTGGAAGAGCAGTTCGCGCTGGGACGGCAGGAATTTACCGACTGCGTGGAATATTTTGCCTACGATGGTCGGGAAAAACGGCTGGAAGAGCTGATCGAACGGTTATATACCTTTTCCGGAAGCTATCCTTTTCCGGAAAAATGGCTGCGGCAGCACCGCATGGATTATCATATGGAGACGTTTGAGGAGCTTGTAAAAACAGAGTGGTTTGCAGGCATGATGCAGGAAATTTCAGCCCTGCTGCAGGAATGCAAAGAGCAGGAAAAAGCTGCGCTGAAGGTGTGCGAGGAGCCGGATGGGCCGTATTTTTACGCTGTAGCGCTGGAACAGGATCAGGAGCTGATCGCAGGGCTGGAACAGGAGCTGGCGAGCGTGGTGCAGACAGCATCAGAACCAGAGCAGTCTGTGGCACCTGCAGAAATGGACTCGTCCGTTGCGAAAGATGCTTTCGAAGCCCTTGCAGCGCGGGTGCAGGGCATTTCCTACGCCCGCATGGCAGCAAAAAAGGATGACAGCGTGTCGGCAGAAAAGCGGGAGCTGGTCAAGGCGATGCGGGAGCGTGTGAAAAGCCTTTTGGGGACGCTTTCCGAAAAATATTTCGCATCCGGTCCGAAGCAGTGGCTTGCAGAATGCAGACAGGCGGACGCAGCGCTGTGCGAGCTGGTGGATCTGGCGCTTTTGTTCGGAGAAAGACTGACGGAGAAAAAGCGGGAAAAGAACCTGCTGGACTTTGAGGACATGGAGCATCTGGCACTGCAGATTCTGTTAAAGGAAGAGGAAAACGGACAGATGGTGCCGTCGGATACGGCGCTGGAATACCGGGAACAGTTCGCAGAGATTCTGATCGACGAGTATCAGGACAGCAACCTCGTGCAGGAATTTCTCTTACAGAGTATTTCCGGCGAGGACGACGGGCGATTTAACCGGTTTATGGTAGGTGACGTCAAGCAGAGCATTTACAAATTCCGTCTTGCACGGCCGGAGTTGTTTTTGGAAAAATTTGCGACCTATCAAAAAGAAGACGGAAACTGCGTCCGTGTGGACTTAAAGCAGAACTTTCGAAGCCGCCATGAGGTGACGGACTGCGTCAACGACCTGTTTTTACAGCTGATGCACCGAGAGCTTGGCGGAGTGGAATACGACGCGGATGCGGCGCTGTACCCGGCGGCGCAGTTCCCGGAGGCAGATGGCGAAGCAGCGGACACGCGGGAAAAGGGCGTAGCGCTCGGCGGAGAAGAAAAGCAGGGGAGTGCTGTGCCGGTGAGTACGGCTTGCGAAGCCTCGATCGCCCGCTCCCCTTACGAGCCGGAGCTTTGCATTGCTGCAATATCCGGCGAAAAGGGCGAAGACCCGAAGGAGCTGGAAGCGAAAATGATCGCCGGAAAAATCCGCGAAATCGTTGGAAAGCTCCCGGTGCGGGACAGCGAAAGCGGACAGCTGCGCCCGGCGCGGTATCAGGATATCGTGATTTTGCTGCGGACGACATCCGGCTGGGACGAGACGTTTAAAAAGATATTGGAAGAAAACGCCATTCCGGTCTTTGTGACGTCCAAGACGGGGTATTTTGCGGCGACGGAGGTGCAGACGGTTTTGAATTTCCTGCGTGTGCTGAACAATCCGCTGCAGGAAATCCCACTGTTCGGCGTACTAAAATCGGTGCTGTTTGGATTCAGCGATGCGCAGCTGGCGACGCTGCGCGCACTGGATGAGACGGGAAAACGCTGCCTGTACGATTGTGTGAAGCTGGCGGCGGGAGAAGGAGAAAGTGGTGAAGGCAGCGTAGGATATGGCAGCGGAAGCAATGGTGCTGATGCCTCCCTTCGCGAAAAATGCTGCAGCTTTCTTTCCTTTTTAAACCGCTACCGCGAGTACGCGGTCTATCTGCCGATTCACAAGCTGATGGAGCAGTTTTTGGAGGAAACGGGCTATCTGTATACGGTCAGCGCGCTGCCGGGAGGTGTGCAGCGCAGAATCAACGTGGAAATGCTGCTGACGCGGGCAGAAAGCTTTGAAAAGACGAGTTATTCCGGTTTGTTTCATTTTATCCGGTACATGGAACAGCTGGAAAAATATGACATTGATTACGGCGAAACGGGCGCGTCGGACGAAAACGCGGATGTCGTGCGGATCATGAGCATTCACAAGAGCAAGGGGTTGGAATTTCCGGTATGCTTTGTGTCGGGGCTGTCGAAACGCTTTAACCGGCAGGACAGCGTAGCTCCGGTGCTGATGGATATGGATTTGGGACTGGCGATCGACTGGGTGGATCCGACAGCACGGATCCGACATACGACGTTGAAAAAAAATGTGCTGGCGCGCAAATTAAATGCCGACAGCATGGGAGAAGAACTGAGAGTTCTATATGTTGCGCTGACGCGTGCGGAGGAAAAGCTGATTCTGACCGGAACCTGTAAAGAAGACAAGCTGCCCCAGGAGGATGCAACGCAGGGTGCGTATGGCTATTCGGCACTGCGGCTGCAGGAAGCGTCTTCCTATTATGATCTGGTGCTTCCGGCATGGCAGTCCGTCGGACGTCGGCTTCAGATCTGTACGCAGGAAGAACTGCTGCAGGCAGAGCTTGTGCGTGCGTCCTTGGGATACAACAGCAGGCAGAAGCTTTTTGAGGAAGCCGGAAAAGAGCCGGAGGCGGCAGAGCTTGCGCTGTGCGAGCGCCTGCAGAAGCCCTATGCACATGAAAACTTGGCGGGACTTTTTGTCAAAACAACCGTTTCCGAGCTGAAAAAAGAAGGCATGCAGGAGGAAGCTGCGGAAGGGCTTACGCTGTTCCCGGAGGAAGAGGTCGTGCCGTATCTGCCGCAGTTTGTCAGGGAACAGGAAGAAACCGTGAGCGGGACGACACGGGGAAGTGCGTACCACAGACTGCTGGAGATTTTCCCCTTTGAACGGCAGGAAACCTGGACGGCGGCGAAAATCCGTACGGTCATCGAAGAATGCAAAGCAGACCGAAGGCTGTCGGAGGAATATGCTGCTGCGATCAATGTATACAAGATCCGGGCATTTTTACAGACGCCTCTTGCAGCGCGCATGGCAAAGGCTGCCCGAAGCAACAGACTGCACCGGGAGCAGCCCTTTGTGCTGGGGCTTTCGGCAAACCGTTTAAATACAGACTTTCCGGAGGATGAAACCGTGCTGATCCAGGGAATTATCGATGTTTATCTGGAGGAAGAGGACGGCATCGTGCTGGCAGATTATAAGACCGATCTGGTAAAAGACCCGAAGGAGCTGATTTTGCGCTACCGGGTTCAGCTGGACTATTATGAGGAAGCACTTGTGCGGCTGACCGGAAAATGCGTGAAGGAAAAGCTGATCTATTCGTTCGGGCTGGAACAGGAGATTACACTGTAAGATGGAAGAATTTTATTATCAGAAAATGGACAGGCAGAAGCAGGCAGTGTATCACGGCATGCTGCAGGGCGTCCGGCAGCTGGCGGATCAGATTCAGCTGCCGCGTGTGGATGGAAAAGAGCTGTATGACATTTTTTTCCAGATGCGGCTGGATCACCCGGAAATATTCTGGGTGGTCGGGTTTTCATGGAAATATTACCCCGACTCCCCGAACCTGATTTTCGTGCCGGAATATCTGTTTGAAAAAGGAAAAATCAAAGAGCATCAGATAGCGCTGACATCGCGGGTGGAAAAGCTTGCACGGCAGGCGCAGGGACTTTCGGAGTGGGAAAAAGAAAAATATGTGCACGATTTTATATGCAAAAATGTACGGTATGACAAGCTAAAGAAGCCGTATTCTCACGAAATCATCGGACCGCTGGGGCAGGGCGTAGGCGTCTGCGAGGGAATTGCAAAGGCGGTCAAGGTGCTCTGCGACGCGCTCGGGCTATGGTGTATGATTGCGATTTGCGGCAACAATCCGGAAAAAGGCATCAAATATCGCCACACCTGGAATATCGTGCGCATCGGCGGGC
>OMCE01001007.1_pt1 | contig 12383 bp, 12 predicted proteins | sample 1644981 | NCBI WGS metagenome assembly OMCE01 (sample SAMEA103958151, study PRJEB25191) | human gut metagenome | reverse complement strand
GGTGCCCTCGTCAAGAAGATTGCCGCTATCGCAGGCGGCAACGGCGGCGGCAAGCCCGACTTCGCTATGGCCGGTATCCGCGACACGTCCAAGATCGACGACGCACTGAACGCTGTGCCCGAGATCGTCAAGGCGGAAATGAATCAGTAATTCTTTGCCATAAAATCCACTGCAAAGGAGGGATTCCGGATGGAGGATTGTCTGTTCTGCAAGATCGCCGCAGGCGAGATCCCCTCGAACAAGCTGTTTGAGGACGACAAGCTGCTGGCGTTCTACGACATCGACCCGCAGGCCCCTGTGCATTTTCTCGTTATCCCGAAGCAGCACATTGCGTCTGCCGCAGCCCTGACCGAGGATGACGCCGCGCTGCTGGGCCACATCTACGCGGTTATTGCGCAGCTGTGCAAAAAGCTGGGCGTCGACGAGAGCGGCTACCGCGTTGTGACCAATGTCGGCGCGGACGGCGGCCAGAGCGTTAAGCACCTGCACTTTCATGTGCTGGCCAAGCGCAGCCTTGCATGGCCTCCGGGCTGATGCCGGGCGTTGCACAAAACACTTGTGAATCAATAAAGAGAGGTAAACTAACATGGCAGATACCTATACACTGCACATTGCGGGTCTGACCCGTGAGCTGCCCATCTGCAAGGTCAATGACCACATGGATATTGCCGCTTTCATCATGTTCAGTGATGTGGAGCTGACCGAGGCATGCGCCGCAGCTCTGCTGAAAAAAGCCCCCGAGTTTGACGTGATCTTGACCGCCGAGGCCAAGGGTATCCCTCTGGCCTACGAAATGGCGCGCCAGAGCGGCAAATACTGGATTCCCGCCCGCAAAGGTCCGAAGCTGTATATGCGTGAGCCTGTCATCATCGAGGATCAGTCTATCACGACTGCCGGTAAGCAGACGCTGGTCATCGACAGGAAGGACATCGAGTATATGGACGGCAAGCGCATCCTGATCGTGGATGACGTTATCTCCACCGGCGGCTCCCTGCATGCACTGGAAACGCTGGCCGCCAAGAGCACCGGCACGGTAGTCGGCTGCTGCGCAGCACTCGCTGAGGGCGACGCTGCCAAGCGCACCGACATCTTCTTCCTGGAGCCGCTGCCGCTCTTCCTGCACTAAGCAATGAAACGAAAGCTCGGTTGGTTTGGTCTCGGTTTTGCCGGGGCTGAGCTTGCTGCGGCCATTCTGCCGCCGCTGGTCTGTGTGCCCGCGGCGGCATTTTTGGTATGCCTGGCTCTATTATGGATAAAACGCCGCAGAGACAGCGCCATCCCGGTACTGGGTGCGCTGTGCGGTCTTGCGTGGTTTCTGGTGTTTACCCTTGTATGGGTGCGGCCCGTCAAGGCACTGGCCGGGCAGACCGTGACCTGCACGGCGGTGGTGGAGACGGACGCCGATGCTTCCTACAGCGAAAGCCGCCTGCGCGGTACGCTGCGGCTGACTGAAATTGACGGCAGGGCGGCCAACGTAAAGGTTCAGTGCGCGTCCTTTCCCGGCGAGAGTGCGGGGGAGCGGTTCACTGCAAAATTTGCGCTGACCGAGCTGCCCGACAACAAATACCGCCTGAGCCGCCAAAGCAAGGGTGTCTATTTGCAGGCGGAGTATCTGGGCAGCTACCACCCATTGGACGCCAGCCGCGCGCCGCGGTTTGCGCTGTATCGGCTGCGGCAGCGCTGGTCGGCCACACTGCGCCGCTGGCTGCCGCGGCAGCTGGACGGCATCGAGGCCGCCATGCTGCTGGCGGACAAAAGCCATCTGGATGACAGCGTGCAGCAAGCCTTCCGCACGGCGGGGGTATCGCATCTGCTGGCGGTGTCTGGGCTGCATCTGGCGCTGCTCTGCGGGCTGCTGGGCTTTGGCCGCAAATGGAAATTTTATAGACCGTTGATTTTGCTGCGCGCTGCGGCGGCGCTGTTTTACCTGCTGCTGACCGGAATGCCGGTTTCTGTATCGCGCGCCGGGATCGTGCTGCTGGTGGCGCTGGTGGGGGACTTCTTCCTGCTGCCGCCCGACCTGCTGACCTCAACGAGCTTTGCGGCCATCCTGCTGGGGCTGCAAAACGCTTATGCGCCGTGCGACCTTGGCTTTCAGCTGTCGTTCTGTGCTGTGCTGGGCGTGCAGGCTGCGGCAGCACTGGCCCGCACTGAGCAGCGCGCAGCGCAGGACAAGCCCGCCGCCGTCAAGGCGCTATGCCAAGTGGCAGAGCCCGTGCAAACGGCAGTGCTTGCCAGCCTTGCCACGCTGCCGGTGCTGGTGGCCCACGGCATGGCGGCCAGCCTGGTCGGGGTGCTCTGCAACCTGCTGGTCGTCTGGATGGTCCAACCCGCCCTGCAGCTGGGCATCCTGCTGCTGGTGTGCAGCGCCGTGCCGTTTTTGGCGGCAATCACGAACCTGACGGCCCTCGTGCTGAGTCTCTGGCTCAAGGGGCTGCTCTGGCTGGTACGGTGCTGCGCCGCACTGCCGTTTGCGTCGATTTGTCTGCCGCAGCGGTACACGCTGTTTGTGGTGGCTGTGCTGGGCGCGCTGGCGGTCTGCTTTTGGCATGCCAGGCGGCTGTGGCTCTATCTGCCCGCGGCGGCGCTCTGCACAGTGCTGGCCGTGGGGCTGAGTGTCTGGATGCAGCGAGATGTTGTGCAGATCAATTTGGTCGGCGCATCCAACAATCCCTGTGTCGTCTGCGTGCAGAACGGGCAGGCTGTGGTGTTCTTCCGCGGCGGGGAGAGCAACTGGAGCGCCGTGCAGAACTATCTGGCCGGGCGCAGCAGACAGGAGCCCGCGCTGGTCGTTGACCTGCGCGCCAAGCCGACGCAGATGGAACTTTCCGCGGCAGAGGTCGTGACGGTGCAGGAGCTTGCCGACTTTACGACCCGTCCGGTGCTTGACGGATTGACGCTGGACCTGTATCATAATAAAAACGCAAACCTCGCTGTGCTGGGCGTGGGGGAGCGGCACATTGCCGTGGGGGCAGGCAGGCTCGAGCTGGCAGAGCCGGTGCGGGTGGATGTCCTCTGCGCACCGGGCACGCTGTCCGATTCCGTGCGGCCCAACGCAATTTTGTACACCGCTGCCGCACCGCGCTGGCTGGACGACGCCGCAGGCTGCACCCTGCGCTATGGCGAGGACACGCCCGGACTGACCCTGCGCCCGGGCCGCAGCATGATTTGGGAGGAGGCACAGACGATTGCTGTACAGTGAAAAGGAACTGGAAAAATGCCTGAAGGCAGGCTGCGCGCTCTACTATTTCTACGCATCGGACGAGGCGCTCGTCCACACGGCGGCGCAGAAGACGCTGAAATATCTGAACCGCGACGACCCCGAGACGACGGTGCTGGACGGGCCGACCCCCTCGGTGGAGGAGATCGTGCTAGCTGCCGGTACGATTTCATTCTTCGGCGGCAAACGCCTGGTACTCATGCCGCTGATCCGTCCGTCAACCTATTCCGACAAGGATTTGCAGGAGCTTTGCGACACGCTGGCCGACACCGAGAACGCCATCTTTGTGCTGACGAGCATCATCGAGGAAAGCTACGGCAAACTGCGCCCCGGCAAGCGGGAGCAAAAGGTCATTGCCAGCTGCGAGAAGCTCGGCTACTGTGTACAGCTCAACCGCCCCACGGGCGCGGCTTTACAGGCCATGGCCCGTGATTGGGCGAAGGAGGCCGGTGCGGACTTTGCCCCCGGCGCCGAAGCTGCGCTGCTGGCCCGCTGCGGCGAGGATCAGTTCCTGCTTAAAAATGAGGTGGAAAAGCTGGCCGCGCTGGCCAACTACAGCACAATTACAAAAGAAATGGTCAGCCGGCTCGGCACGGTCACGCTCGACGCGGACACGTTCGATATGGTCAAGCTGCTGACGAGCGGCCAGGCCGATAAGGCCCAGCAAAAGCTGAAAACGCTGCTGGCGCTGCAAAACGAGCCGATCATGATTACCGGCGCACTCATCAGCAACTATCTGGATCTGTACCGCGTGCTGCTGGGCCGCCGCAGCCGCCGGAGCCTCGGCGATGTGGCCAAGGACTTTGGCTACAAGGGCAATTGGAATTACCGCCTCAATTCTACCGAAAAAACCGCGTTGCGCTTCAAGCGTGCCCAGCTGGAGGACTGCCTGCACATCCTGCAAAGACTGGACACCGACCTGAAAAGCAGCAAGCTGGACGCCGACCTTTTAATGCAGAAGGCGCTGTGTGAGCTGGCGCTGGCCGGGAGGGCATAAATGCTGAAATTGGAACAAGCCCTGCTGGTGGAGGGCAAATACGACGCCGCACGCCTTAGCAATATCGTGGACGGCACGATCCTGACGACGGACGGTTTCCGGGTGTTCAAGGACGGTGCGCTGCAAAGGCTGCTCAAGCGCATTGCTGCAGCGCAGGGGCTTATCATTTTGACAGACTCCGACGCCGCCGGGTTCAAGATTCGCCACTTTGTCACGGGTCTTGTCGGTGCGGAGCATGTCCTGCAGGCCTACGTCCCGGCAATTGCGGGCAAGGAGTCACGCAAGGCCGAGCCCGGCAAGGAGGGACTGCTCGGTGTCGAGGGCGTATCCGACGATTTGATTGTACAGGGCCTTGAAACCGCCCTGGCAAGTAAAACTGCTTGCCAGCAGAAAACGACCCAGTCGCGCTCCATCACGTACACCGATTTGTATGACTGGGGCATCTCCGGCACGGCCAACAGCGCCGAGAACCGCCGGGTGTTTTTGCGCCGCCTCGGTTTGCCGCCGCGGTTGAGCAAAAAGGAGCTGCTGCAGGTGCTCAACACACTCTACACCTACGACGCTCTGAACGCCGAAATCAAAAAGCTATAAAAATTGCCCGGAACCCTGCAAGTGGTTCCGGGCATTTTTATACGCGAGTAACGCGATCAGACTTCCAGTTTTTCTAATTCTGCCATCCACAGCGTATTGCAGGCGTCGCTGGGCATGCGCCAGTCGCCGCGGGGGGACAGCGTGACCGAGCCGACCTTCGGGCCGTCGGGCAGACAGCTGCGCTTGAACTGCTGGGCAAAGAAGCGGCGGTAGAAATTTTTCAGCCACGCCAGCAGGACCTCCGGCTCATACCGGCCGTCAAAGGCTGTGCGGGCCAGATGGTAGATTTTTGTCGGACTGAACCCAAAGCGCAGCACATAGTAGAGATAGAAGTCGTGCAGCTCATACGGGCCGACGAGTTTTTCGGTCTGCTGGGCAATCGTGCCGTCTGCGGCGGTGGGCAGCAGCTCGGGGCTGACGGGGGTGTCCAGAATATCCACCAGCACGTCCCGCAGCGTGTCATTGCCGCAGGTGTCGGCCACGTACTGCACAATATGGCGCACCAGTGTTTTCGGCACACCGGTGTTGACGCCGTACATGCTCATGTGGTCGCCATTGTAGGTGGCCCAGCCCAGCGCCAGCTCGCTTAAGTCGCCGGTGCCGATGACAAAGCCGCCGTTCTTGTTGGCATAGTCCATCAGCTCCAGCGTGCGCACGCGGGCCTGGCAGTTTTCAAACGTGACATCGTACTTGTCGGCGGGCTGGCCGATGTCCGCAAAGTGGCTCTTGACGGTCTCGGTGATGTTGATCTCGCCGAACGTCACGCCCAAAGCCTCGCACAGAATCTCGGCGTTGGAGCGGGTGCGCTTCGTCGTGCCGAAGCAGGGCATCGTCAGGGCTACAATATCCTTCGCGTCGCGGCCCAGCACCTTACAGGCGCGCACGGCCACCAGCAGGGCCAGGCAGCTGTCCAGCCCGCCGGAGATACCCAGCACGCCGCACTTGGCGTGGGTGTGCTCCATGCGCTTGGCAAGGCCCTCGGCCTGGATGCGCAGAATCAACTCGCACCGCTCGGCGCGGGTCGCGGCGTCCTGCGGCACAAACGGCGTGCAGGAGACAGGGCGGATCAGCGCCAGCTCCACGGGCGGCAGCTCAAATTCCACAGTGGTGTAGCCGTTCGTTTCCGGCATAAACGTCGTGTTGCGCTGGCGCTCCTGCACCATGCGGCCCAGGTCCAGCTCAGTCACGGCATCCTCGCCCGCAAACGGTGCAGCGTCGGCCAGCAGGCTGCCGTTCTCGGCAATCAGGTTGTGGCCCGCAAACGTCATGTCGGTGGTGCTTTCGCCATGGCCTGCGTCGGCGTAGAGGTACGCACACAGCAGACGCGCACTCTGCCCGCAAACCAGCTCACGGCGGTAGGCTGCCTTGCCGACGGTTTCATCGCTGGCAGACAGGTTTGCCACAACGGTAGCCCCGGCCAGTGCGTGGGCACAGCTCGGCGGAATGGGAGACCACAGGTCCTCGCAGACCTCGGTTGCCAGCACAAAGGCGGGCAGCTGTTTGCAGGCAAACAGAAGGTTCGTGCCGATCAGCGTCTCCTGCCCGGCCAGCTCGATGCACTCGGGCTCACGCATACCGGGAATAAAGTGGCGCTTCTCGTAAAACTCGCCGTAGTTGGGCAGGTGTACTTTCGGCACCAGACCCAGCAACTCACCGTTGCAGAGCACCGCCGCACAGTTGTAGAGCTTGCCGTTATGGCGCACAGGCAGGCCGACGAGGACAACGACGTTCAGTCCCTCGCTGGCCTTCAAAATCGCGGCAAGGCCGTCCTCGGCCCCACGCAGCAGGGTATCCTGCAAGAACAGGTCACTGCAGGTGTAGCCGGTCAGCGCAAACTCCGGCAGGCAGAGCAGCTGCACATTTTTTTCGGCGTACTCGCGCATGACGCCGATGATCTGGTCGGCGTTGTAGGTGCAGTCGGCCACGCGCAGGGCGGGGCTGGCCGCAGCAGCGCGGATAAAGCCGTTTTCAAAAGCGGGAAAGCTGTACTTCATAGCCAAACTTCCTTTATCATAATCTATAAAAACTATCATAGCACAGTGGGCGAATTGCCGCAAGTGTGGGTTTTGCAGGGAAAATTTATTTTTCAAAAAGTAATATATACTTGACATAATGTAAGGCACGTGCTATAGTAAAGTCACAGCAAGAGGAAAGGAAACGAAGGCAATGGCAAAGAATCTGAAGCTGAAGGCCGCCCGCGCTGCGCTGGATATGACCCAGGCGGATCTGGCGGCGGTGGTGGGCGTGTCCCGCCAGACCATCAATGCAATCGAAAAAGGGGAGTATAACCCTACGATCAACCTCTGCCGCAGCATCTGCAGGGTGCTGGGCAAGACATTGGACGAGCTGTTCTGGGAGGAATGAGCGATGAACATAAAAGAATTTTTTAAGCACGATAATCTGGACGAAATGCAAAAACAGACCCTTTTAAAAATCGAGTCACGCGGCTTCTGGGTGCTGTGGGTGCTGCTGCTGGCGACGCTGATCATCGAAAGTCTGCTGGGCTTTGCCCCGCGGGAGATGGCGGCAGAATGGTTTATCTTTATGCTGGGGAGTGCCTATTCGGTCCTGAGTGATCTGCGTGCCGGTATCTGGGACCGCCACCTTAAGGCGAACACGAAAACCAATGCCGCTGTGTCCGTTGTGGGCGGTGTTGCCGTGTTTGTGTGGGGGCTTATCAAATTTGCAGAGTTTGGCATGGGCGTTGCGGTGCTGCAGGCGGTCATCATGGGGGTCTGTACCTGGGTACTGTGCTTTGCATTGCTGCAGCTCAGCATGAAGGCTTACAAAAAACGCCACGCTGAGTTGGAAAACCCAAAGGAGGACGACGATGAAAACGAATAAAAAAGAGCTGACTGTCTTTGCGCTCTGTGCTTACGCAATTCCGTTTCTGATGATGCCGCTTTTGTACATCTGCCTGCAAAACGGGCGGGACACCTCGATTTTTGCCAACGCCCAGATGTTCTACCCGGCGGCGGGCGTTATGCTGGCGTTTTTGCTGTCAAGACGGCAGGGGACGCCAAAGCGGTTTTACATCCTGCACATCGCGGCCACTGCGCTGATGCTCGCCATGAGCGTTCTGTCTGCGTTCCTGCCGCAGGAGGGCTGGCTGAATATTGCAAACTTTGTCATCATTATCGCGTCGGTGCTGGGCTGGATCTTCCTGCTGACCGAAAAAAAGACAAAGCGCGAAGACTACGGTCTGCACCTGCACGGCAAATTCCTGACGGCGTTTGCCATCTGTGCCTACTTCCTCGTCGTCAAAACCGGCATGGTCTTTCTTTCCGTGGCGCTGCAGGGCGGCGACGCCTGGGCGGAGTACCTGACTTACTGGCAATCGTCTGCGCCGTGGCTCATGGCACTGGTGCTGGTGCCAAACTTTTTCTTATCCTTTCTGCCGTTTTTTGGCGAGGAATACGGCTGGCGCTATTATCTGACGCCAGCTCTGCAAAGCCGCTTCGGCGCACGGCGCGGCGCACTGGCCGTTGGTGTGCTGTGGGGCCTGTGGCATCTGCCGCTGAATCTTTTCTTCTACAGCCCCGACACCTCACTGCAGAGCATTGCCGCACAGCTTGTTGTCTGCGTGACGCTCGGTGTATTTTTTACCTTTGCGTATGAGAAGTGCGGCAAAAATATCTGGCTTCCCGTGGTGCTGCACTACCTAAACAACAGCATGGTCTTGGTCTGGACCGGTACGGCGGATATTTCAAATCAAATCATCGGCTGGGGCGATGTGGCCGCTGCCGCCGTGCAGTACGCCATTGTGTTCCTGCCGTTCCTGGCGGCAAAATGCTTTAAAAAGGCAAGATAAAAAAAGAAGGTGCAGAAACGGCTCTGCACCTTCATTTTTTGTTTAAGGGGGATCGCTCAGACCTCAAACGCCTTATGCAGGGCATCGAGGGCGGTGTCCTCGTCCTGCTGGCGGATCAGCAGCGAAATGTCGAGGTCGCTCGTTGTGATGAGCACGATTTCAATACCTGCACCGGCCAGTGCGGCCAGCGCACGGGCGGCGACGCCGCAGCTGGTGACCATCTCCTCACCAAAGAGGTTGATCTTGCTGTAGCCGCCGGAGACCAGCGGGGGATTGGCCTTGGCTGCGGCGGGCAGAGCCTTCATAACGGCGGCAAAGTTGTCATAGCTCGTCGTAAAGCTGAAATCCACCGCGGAGCCGCGGGGCGCGCTCTGGCAGATCATATCGACCACAATACCGGCCTTGGCAAAAACGTCCAGATGCTCGGCCAGGCTCTGTGCGCTGTACTGGGCACCGGGGAAGGTGGTGAGCATAATGTTCTGCTCGCTGCTGATCTTGCTGACACCGTACATAAAAATCATCCTTTCATTCAATCTAACGTGAGGAACTCCTCGTCAATCGTGCTGCGGAGCATGCTCTCTATGTATTCGCGGGAGAGGGTGAACTCTCCGTGTGCTGCACCCAGTTCGTCTGTGTACTGGCTGTAGGGGATGACCCGGATATTCTTGTACCCGGCCTCATACTGGCTGATAACGCAGTGCAGCTTCGGGTCACGGATGGCAACGCTCACACTGCCGTCAGGCTGGGTCGTCTTATCAAAATACACGTCCAGAATCGCGCCGATGACATTATCGCGCGAGGACTGCGCGTTGATGAAGTTGCCCAGGCTGTAGACGATGAAGGTCGTGTTGCCGTTCACACCGGTCAGCCATGCGGCGTTCTGTACTACATGCGGGTGGGTGCCGATGATGACATCGACGCCCTGGTCGGCCAGCCACTGAGCAGTCTCCCTTTGAAAGTCGTTGACCTCGTGCGTGCCCTCGGTGCCCATGTGGGCGCTGACGATAAGAACATCGCAGTTCGGGCGCATATCAGCGATCTGTTTGGCAATCGTTTCATGGTCGTCCAGATACACAACGCCATAGTCTGTGCCGGACGGCGTGGGCAGGCCGTTGGTGTGCTCCGTATAGGAGAGATAGCCGAACGTGATGCCGTTGACGGTCTGGTAGGCGTAGTTGTCATAGGTTTCCAGATTGTAAAAGCCCATTGTGACCACATCGTCCGGCATGGCAGCCCAGTGTGCCATGGACGCCTCAATGCCCGCCGCCCCCTTGTCGTAGCTGTGATTGTTGGAGAGACTGAACACGCGGAAGCCCAAATTATACAGCGTGTCGGTGATCTCGCCGGGGGTGGAGAACATCGGATAGCCGCTGGCGGCGAACTCGTCGTTGACGAGCGTCTCCTGATTGAGCCAGTTCACATCAAACTGGTCGTAGTAGCCCTGCATGGCTGCGTAGGAGGCGTCAAAATCGTAGTGGTCGCCGCCGCGCCCCTTAGCCTGCAAAAAGATACCATCGTGGATCAGGTCGTCGCCCGTGGCGGAAAAGTGCACGGTCTCGACGGTGGGCGTTGGCTCGGGGGTCGGCTCCGGTGTAGCGGTTGGTTCCGGCTCTGCCGGCATATCCACGACTACGGGCTGCGGATTGACCGCGGGCAGGGTCACAGCCTGATTGCCGACGCCCAGCAGAGAGCCGACAACTACGCCGCCGACGCCCAGTGCGATGACCGCGCAGGCGGCAAGGTCGTTGCCGTTCATTCGCATATCAGTTTACCTCGCAGCAGGTCGGTCATCGTGTAATAGCCGGGGGCCAGCGCAGCAATATAGAGCGCTGCCTGTACGGCACCGTCGGCAAAGACGCCGCGGCTGCCCGCGCTGTGGCTCAGCGTCAAGACCTCGTCGGGGCCGCAGAACAGCACATCGTGCTCGCCCACAATGCCGCCGCCGCGGATGGAGCTGATGCCCAGCTCCTGTGCGCCGCGCTTCTGGCGAACCTGCGTGCGGTCATAGACGTACTCATATTTGCCGTTCGCCTCGGTGTTGATGGCGTCGGCAATCATCAGCGCTGTGCCGCTGGGCGCGTCCAGCTTGTTGTGATGGTGCTTCTCGATGATCTCAATGTCAAACTCGCCGCCCAGGATCTTCGTAGCCTGGCGGGCCAGCTCGATCAGCACGTTGACACCCACCGACATGTTTGCGCTGCGGAAGATCGGCGTCCTGGTGCTGGCAGCCTCCAGTGCAGCCTCATCCTCCCTGGAAAGGCCGGTGGAGCAGATGACGCAGGGCAGACCGTTGGCGGCACCGTACTGCGCTGCTGCAACCGCCCCGGCGGGTGAGGAAAAGTCGATGATGACGCCCTTGCAGGGCAGTGCGTCAAACCCGGCGTAAACGGGGATTGCGCCGATCCGCCCGGCTTCGCAATCCACACCGGCGACGATGCGGCAATCCTCGCGCGCACCGATCTTCTCGACCAGCGCGCGGCCCATACGGCCATAGATGCCCTGAATGATAATATCCGTCATGTGTTATTGTTCCTTTCATGCAAAAGTCGTGCAAAAGCAAAAAGCCGACCCGCGGCATGGCAGTGGGTCGGCTGTGAAATTATTTCAGCAGGCCGAACTCCTGCATGGCAGTCTCCAGCTGTGCCTGCACTGCGGCGGAGGGCGCAACGAGCGGCAGACGGCAGTCGCCGGCATTCCAGCCAAGGCGGTTCATGGCCCACTTGACCGGGATGGGGTTGACGTCGGCAAACAGTGCCTTGATAAGCGGCACCGCCTTGAGCTGCATGGACAGGCTCTCGGCAGTCTCACCGGCAAACCATTTGGCACAGATGTCATGGGTGTACTGCGGGGCTACGTTGGACAGCACGCTGATCACGCCCTTGCCGCCCAGAGCCAGCAGTGGCACGATCTGGTCATCGTTGCCAGAGTAGATGTTCAGGCTTTCACCGCAGGCCGCTGCAATCTCGGCCACGTGGCTGATGTTGCCGCTGGCCTCCTTGACGGCGTTGATGTTCGGGTGCTTCGCAAGCTCGGCCAGCGTGGCGGGCGTCAGGTTGCAGCCCGTGCGGCTGGGCACATTGTACAGGATGCAGGGGATATGCACGGCGTCCGCAATGGCTGTGTAGTGGGCCAGCAGCCCCGCCTGGCTCGTCTTGTTGTAGTAGGGCGTGACCAGCAGCAGTGCGTCGGCACCGTCGGCCTCAGCCTGCTGGGACAGCCAGATGGCATACTTCGTGTCGTTGGAGCCGGTACCCGCAATCACCGGGACGCGGCCTGCCGCCTTTTTGACGGTATAGCGGATGCACTCGGTGTGCTCCTCGTCGGTCAGCGTCGGGGACTCACCCGTCGTGCCGCAGATGACAATGGCATCCGTGCTGTGGGCAATCTGGTCGTCGATGATGCGGCCGAGCTCGTCATAGTTGACGCTGCCGTCGGTGTTCATCGGGGTGATGATCGCCACGGCGGCACCGGTAAATACGGGTCTCTTCATACGAATTCTCCTTACACCAAGGCTGCCATGCGCAGCCAATCAGTCAAAATAGCCCTTGGCAGCCAGCAGCTCGGCCAGCAGCACCGCGCCGCCGGCAGCGCCGCGCAGCGTGTTGTGGGACAGGCAGACGAACTTGTAGTCGTACTGATTATCCTCACGCAGACGGCCAATGCTGACAGCCATGCCGTTTTCCAGCATACGGTCCAGCTTGGGCTGCGGGCGGTCATTTTCCTCAAAGTAATGCAGGAACTGCTTCGGGGCGCTGGGCAGCTCC
>OMCE01000979.1_pt1 | contig 12647 bp, 6 predicted proteins | sample 1644981 | NCBI WGS metagenome assembly OMCE01 (sample SAMEA103958151, study PRJEB25191) | human gut metagenome | reverse complement strand
GTTTTGGGTTAGCATCCGTGCGTCCTCCCCACAGGGTTTGTCGGGTGCGCCCATATTCTACACTCATCTTCTCAAAGATGTTCTTCTCACCGTTGTCTGCGAGGTTCATATCTATAAGATAACGAGGAGCATGGGTGACGGCAATGTTGCTCAGACATTGCTCGTATGGACGGCAACGGAATTCCGGTGTTTTCCCTCCCAACTTGGCAAACAACATATATATGCGCGAAACATCTGGAATGCGGGTGCTCTCTACAATACTACTTCCTGTTGATGTCCACGTGTCTGACTTGGTAGATTTCACCTCTACCCCGAAATGTCCGGCTGCCTGTATGTCGGGGAAGTGCAGACCTGACACCAGTTTTATATTGTCTACGCTGAACGAAGTTTGCGGAGCCACATCCTTTAAAGCCTTTAAGGCTATGTGTTCCATTTCTGTACCATTGCATTTGCGGAACATCTGTCTGTCAGACTCAGATGCATCATTAAGCCACGACTCCGCAAGCCGCATGAAATGGGCGAATTCCATGTCGGTCTGTGTGACATCCGACGGACGTACGGAAATCAAGTTGTTTTGAGTCAGGCTAAACGGTTTGTTATAGATTATTGCCATAATACTAATCGATGAAGTATTTATCCCATAGATTCTGTAGACGTATAGCTATATTAAATGCCAGTACGGGCGGCACAGCATTGCCTATAACCTTGTAAGCACCTGACGAACTCAAGCGATACTTGCGTCCGTCCTTATCGTGCATTACAAATCGGAAGTCTGGCGGAAATGTCTGAATCAAGGCACATTCACGAGGTGTAAGCCTGCGTTCATGCATGCCATTGTTCAATTCTGCAATGTGTTTTCCGCCATGTTCAGCCGACAATCTACGGTACTCTATATTTCCATGATGCTCCGAACGGATGGTAGGTCCAAGTCCGTCAAGTTTTATCTCAGTCTGACCTTGACTGCCGTTGGTCTGGAATTTAGCCTTTGAGTATATTCTTTGTGACGGGTCTACGGCGTCAGCAGGTTCTGGTAAATACTTCAGTACATCATAAGTGGTAACCTTGGGCAACAGTCCCGGTTGGGTTGTATTGCCTGCATGAGTAGGACGTGGATAAGGGTTGTATTCATCGGGTATGCTTTCAGATGTAAGAGCAGCCAATGCTTCTGTTCGCAACACATCCTTTCTTATACCTATAAATATGACACGCTCGCGCGATTCGGGCACTCCATAATTGCCAGCATTCAACACCTGTGGCGGCAATACTATATAACCGTTGCCATCAGCACTTGCAAAATCACGCTGGATAATGTCCTTCACGTCACCGAGATTGACAAGTCCTTTCACGTTTTCGGCAACAAACACTTTCGGCCGAACAATATCTATCACCTGCTTCATCCAATAATACAGTTTGCCTCGCGTCTCTTCTGACGGAGCGTTCTCATTCCGTTTCACGCCCATATCATTCTTATCAGAATCGAAACCTTTGCGTTTTCCGGCAACACTAAAGTCTTGACAAGGGAATCCGCCAGTCACAACGTCAATGTCTCGTGGAAATACATCAACACCATTGTTGTGCATTTTCACAAGATCGACAATACTGACACGGTGATACATTTCGGGTGTATGTCCGAAACGTGACATATATGTAGTCCATGCCGTTTCTGCTTCGGGTAGAATATCATTAGCAAAAACTGTTGTGAAATCGGTACGTTTGAGCATCACCCAACCATTCCTTACTACACGTTCGACAAATGGCGAATCTGTAGAGAATGATTTGGCATTGGCAATAAAACCTCCTTCAAATCCCAAATCCATGCCTCCACATCCAGAGAACAAGGAAAGAACACGGTGTTTCTTGCTGTTTTCTGCTGTTTGGGCAATGGGGAAATTGATAGATAGTTGTATGTCGGACAGAAAATCCGACTTCTCGTATGGGTACAACTCACCCTGTCCGTCATCATTACAATCATGATGCAGACTCTCAAATTTGTCTTTGAGCATAGCATTAAAAACAATTATGTCTTAATGCGTTGGATGGATATTCTTGAAAACAAAGAATCCTGCAAGTACCTATACGAAAAAACGCGGACGATTCTTGTCCACGTTCAAGGTACTTGCAGGAAACCTAATATACAGACAAGAGAAACGTCCACGCTATATGTGGACGCTTACTCGCTTATTCTGTATATTGTTCTTCTACCTGCAAGTTTCTGAACGTTTTATGAATAAACAGCAAACGCTTATTATTTTTACCACGAAAATGGATTGGCCTCGCACGCTTGCGACTGAATCCATTTGCAAAGTTAAAGGAAAATAAGCAATTTCCAAAATTTAATTATTTGATTTTTCAATAATACATAAAAAAAACTACGCCATTCTGATTACAAACAAAACCAATAAAATATAATGTAGATAGTGATTTTATGTTATTTTCTATTCACTAAACGTACGTTCAAAGACTTGGTATGAAGATATAATGACGTTGCACAAACAATTACAGCTGAAATAAATAAAAGACCGGACGGTTTTTATTCGGATTTTTGTTGTAACTTTGTAGAAGACTAAAACAAACAATCCATTATGAAATCATTGAGAGAACTTTTCCGTATAGGCAAGGGACCGTCAAGCAGTCACACTATGGGACCGCAGAAGGCGGCTAAGATATTTGCAAGTCATAACATGCACGCTGCCTCGTTTGAGGTGACGCTCTACGGCAGTCTGGCTGCTACCGGACGCGGCCACATGACCGATGTGGCTATCGACGAAGTGCTGCGCCCAATCGCTCCGTTGCGTATTGAGTGGCAACCGCAAGTGTTTCTGCCCTTCCATCCCAATGGTATGAAGTTTGTGGCATTTGACAATGCCGGCAACCAGACTGACGAATGGATTTGCTATAGTGTAGGCGGCGGCGCATTGTCGGAAGGCGAGAAGGGACGTTGGCTTACCGGACTGCGCGAGGTGTACAAGCTGAATACGCTGCGCGAGATTCAGGACTGGTGCGAAAGCAACGGACGAGGATATTGGGAGTATGTCAACGAGAACGAGGACGAGGATATATGGGACTATCTGATGGATGTATGGCAGGCCATGAAGGAGAGCGTTGAGCGTGGCATCGACCATGAGGGTGCGCTTCCCGGTCCGCTCAATCTGCCGCGCAAGGGCCCTATCTATTATGTCAAGGCAAGCGGATACAAGCAGTCGTTGCAGTCGCGTGCGCTGGTTTATGCCTACGCTCTTTCGGTAAGTGAGGAGAATGCTTCGGGCGGTATTATCGTGACGGCGCCTACTTGCGGTTCGTGCGGTGTATTGCCTGCTGTGCTCTATCATCTCTCTAAGGGTCATAACTTCAGCGACACACGCATTCTGCACGCTATGGCTACAGCCGGAATCTTCGGCAATGTGGTGAAGCAGAACGCTTCTATATCAGGTGCTGATGTTGGCTGTCAGGGCGAGGTTGGCGTAGCTTGTGCTATGGCTTCGGCTGCTGCATGCCAGTTGTTTGGCGGAAGTCCGTCACAGATTGAGTATGCTGCCGAAATGGGACTTGAACATCACTTGGGCATGACGTGCGACCCTGTGTGCGGACTGGTTCAGATTCCATGTATTGAGCGCAACGCCTTCGCTGCCACACGTGCTCTCGACGCCAATCTCTATGCTTCGTTCTCTGACGGAACCCACTCGGTTTCGTTCGACCGCGTAGTGAAGGTGATGAAACAGACGGGCCACGACTTGCCGTCGCTCTACAAGGAAACAAGTACGGGCGGACTGGCAAGAGCCTACGAGCAGCACATGAAGGAAAAGAAATAAGGTTGTTCCGGGATTCGGAGTAATTCAATTATGTACCTATAAGTAGCGGAGGTCTCCGGCCTCCGCAGCACCAAGTCGAATACAAATTATCATTACTAATAATAACTCTCCACAGCCCCTTCTTGTATAAGCATTGAACAAAATGCTCATGTATACATCACTCCAAATATCGGATGAGGAGGGTGAGACAAAACTCAATTATACGGGCTGAAAGCCCAATAAGCACATAGCCCAGTGCCTTGAGTGTACGAATTGAAAATAGCAAAACGCCATGTAAGGGCAAAAGCATTGATAATTAACGCTTTTGCCCTTACAGGGCGCATTGTTTTTGGTGGCTTTTTACCTCAGGGCGTTCATGCTTAGGCAAGCGGCAGAGCCGAGCGGCCCTGGGCTATGTGCTTCTGCCCCTTTCGGGGCGTACTGCTGTGACTTTTGACACACCCACTACTATATAATTTACCCTTATTCGGCAACAAGTCTTACTGGCATGGCACGGTATCGCCCCTTGTTCATTCCAGACGAACCCGACACAAATCGGTAGTTTGACAAGTTTAGGCTCTTGCCGAAAGCATCGAGATACAAGTACCAAAAGCCGTACTCAGGACTGGTTGACGAGAATCCTTGATAATCAGACAAACGTGAGCTTGTCCATAGATTGGCATGATAGCTGTCCTTGTAAACCGGATCCTCGTTGGACTTGCCCTCATAATATCCGCTCATCGGGATGTAAATCTCGGGAATCTCCGAATCTGCAGTTTTAATACAGATGCAGTTGTACACCTCGCCATAATCGGTATTCTTCCCTTCTATCTTCAGCACGTTATTGTCTATGAGACCTTGCAGACACATGTTGTCGCACACCTTGAAGTTGCCTATTGCCAAAGCCTTTACCACATCGTCATCTTTTTTTGCCTCATCAGAACTTTGTGCCTTCGAAATTATGAAGTAGCCACCTATTGCTCCCACATTGCCTTCAAGCGCGGTTGTGGCAGGAGAGTAGTAGCCGTTGGTTGTAGCACCAAGGTTGCGGTCGAGCATGTGATAGGTCTTGTCCTCGATAGTTCCATTTTTTTTAGTAACCTTAGCCTTTACGTCAACCATCTCGTAATAGTACCATCCCGAAGCCTTACTATTGCCCAACTGATATATGCCTGCTGCATCTCCTGTCAACTGTGCAAACAATCCTACATGATAAACTGGATAGGATACCGTAATCTTGGTTCTCGTGTTGGTGATGGTTATAATGGTAAATGCCTCATCGCTAATCCACCTATTATAATTATTAGGCGAATTGTCGGCCAGCGTCACCTTGTAGAATCCGTTGACGCTTTTCTCGTCCACATTCACTCGTGTGTCTTTACACGTGAGTTCGTCGCCCTGAAGCTTCGGAATGAGATAGTAAACAGGATTATTGCCCACAAAGAAGTGGAGTCCGTCGTTGCGAACTCTTCCTTGGTTTTCCTTTGGCCATATGCCCTTAAGCGATTTATCCATCCATTTGAAGTAGTCTTTCTGTTCTTCCTGAGTAAGTCCGTCAAGGCCTCTTATCTGCACTATTCTGTTTTTGTCGGTACGGAAGTCGTAGCCCAACTGAGTAATCAGTACATCGAGCGACAAATCGCCATACTTTATTGTTACAAAGCCTGAACGCACATTTGATTCGAAGTTTTCGTCCAGGATAAGATTCATAGTATACAGCCTACCTTCTGACGAGAATTGACCACCTTCTGTTGAGGTTGCTAACGTTGGCAATTCAATAGGTGTTGCTGATTTATAATTATCAGGAACTTTAATCCAAGAATCCTTCGAAACAACGCTAAATTCATTATAATTACTATCTTTTGGCTTGGTAGTAACAAACGTGATTGTCGCCTCCGTATTCTTACCCAATACAGTCTGCTTGCCACACACGCCAAGTTCGTAGTCCTTACATGCTATCATGTTCACAATAGGCGGATTGTCGTCCACCACTTCTACAGACAGTCTGTTCTCGGACTTATTGTTTATTGCCTCATCTTCTGTAGCCCATCCTTCATGGTTCACAGCCGTAACCTTAACCTGATAATGATGGTTGCGAAGAAGATCCATCTGCGTTGAAGTGCCGTTGATCAAGAACTCCACTTTATAATAGGTATCTGGTCCGCCATCATATTTTGCACGGATAATCATGTATGCTTTGTCGGCAGGTGTCTCATAGAAAGGCTGCTCGCCCGTAACATATTCGGCTGTCTTAGCAGAGCAATCCACCGAAGGCAAAGCCACCTTGTTAATCGACTCTGAGGCTATCGTGCCCGATGATGCCGTATTGAAGAGTCTGAAACCTGTTATCTCGAAATTGGTCAACGATTCATTCTTTGTAACAGACGCCTTGGCAAACTGTCGGAACAGTGACACGTCGGTTTTGCGGCTAAGCAGGTCTTTCACCGTTACACTTCCCCAACAAACGGGAGTGCTGAGGTTGAGGTTGCCGTCGCGTGTTGCGTTGTACAGGTTGTTCTTGCCCTCAGCATCCTTGGCGTCGCTCTCTGTTATGTTGGTGTTGGCTACAATATGTAGCGTGACTGTTCCGGGCTCAGCCTTCACCTTAACATCATAAGAGTCGCCGCCTTTAGGCTTGATGTCCGCGCCTGTGATATTGCTCATGCCGAGATACTTATTGTCAGCATCGTAGCACAATACGCAGAGGCTTTTGATTTGCTGCTGCTCGTTTGCTCTTGTCGCCACAGTATTCTTGGTGAAATTAGGCAACTTAAGAGTCAGCACCACTCCATCGGTCGGCAAGTCTTGCGTGCCGCCTCCTACAATGTCTCTGATGTCGCTGCAAGCAGTCGACACCATAGCCAAGAGCATGAAGAGCCAAATTGTCAATTTCTTGATATACATATTGTTGTCTTTTAATTGTTACTTTTTAAAAGGGAGCTCCCTGACTCCATGTCTTTGTGTCCGTATCGAAACTGCCTTCCACAACATAACGCTTGCCGTTCATCTTGGTTGAAGGATAGTTCTCACCGCCGAACAGTTCAGTATGAATCTCATCACCATTTACCTTAAGCTTCAGAATCTTATCATACTCTCCTAATGGGGCTTTGAGGTGAAGTATGGTCTTGAACCAAGTATTACCATCTTTATCTTTCTTGTCGCATTCTGTGCACTTAAACTCTTTTTCGACATTAGGTTTGTCGCTCTTCATTTCAAATTGACCTTTACCATCTTGACTGTTTACTCCATATTTACAATACCAAGCAGTTATTCTTTTGTTCTTGGTATATATGGTATACTCTACGTCTACAATGGTAGGTTTCTTATCATATACTCTGTAGTAAGGATCAGACAAAGGGTCGTACAGATACCAGCCTTCACGATCCTCATAGTTGAAGAGTGTGATGCCGGGATCGTTGTGATGAGTGAAACGATGCGGCTGGTAGCCCTCACTGGTGTATGTACCATTGCTGAAAATCAGCAGGGTCTGTCCTGGCTTTATCGTCTTTTCAGCAGTAGTATTTGCATCTCCCTTACCGTTGTTAGATTCAGACTTAGCATCATGCGCTATACTGTAATAGTACCAACCAGGGTTGTAATCGTCAACTGTCATCGAGCGACCTGGCCACCCTCCGGTGAAATACCATTCTGCCGTATTCTCGTCCTTTGTACCATCAGATTTTGTCTCACCCTTCTGTGTGTAGATGTAGACCTTGTGATAGTCCACATGCGACGAACGGTCTGTACCCCAGACAGCACCATTTTCCACCCACCATCCATCTCGCCAGTTGTTGTTTTTATCAGAATTATTGTAGGCTTCTTCATCAAGCATTTCAGAATGATCGAATTGTTCAAGGGTACTTGCGTTTAAAGCCCACGCCAAGTCGTTTATAGCTCGCATATAGATACGATAAGGACCTACTGGCGGACGCACCGTCACACGTATCTCTTGCTCAATATGTTTCTTTGTACCGTCTTCACCTATCGACTTTACAGTAAACGTATGTGTGGTTGTTGTCTCAGGGTCGGTTTTTGCCGTAATAGTAAATGTGCCTTCTGCCAATTGAGTATTTTCGCACTTGATGTTTATTGTCGAATTAGCATACTGATCATCATATCCGTTGCCCGAAACAGTCCAGCCAACAGGGAACTCAATGCCACTAAGGTTGGTAGTGAACTTCACCACCTTTGTCAATTCGGGTGAATTTTCAGCATACTGTATTACAATATCAACTGGATCCACCTTGAAGTATGGCGTAACGTTGTAATGAACATTAAGATACTTCTTCAGGTTGTTAACCTTTATCGACACCTTGGCATAGCCTTCAGTTTTATCACCAAAGTCGGTAACCGAAAGGTTAGGATTTATACTGAATTTCAGACGCTTGTTTACTTCATCGTTTTCTACTTTAATTATCTCCAAATCGCCTGACATTGCCTTGTTAACCTTTGATTCACATTCAAATTTCAAGGATGCCGGATCGGCATTTGTTTGATATTTGATGTAGTCGTCTTGCAGCGACTTAACTTCTGCACTTGTCTTCGAAACCCAAAGCGTAGTATGTGTAAAGTCAGCATCAACCTCTGCCAGTTTCCAAGGCTCTATACCTACAACACAATCGAGGTCGATGTTGCCCAGACTCTTTATGCGTCCTACTATCTCGTAGTAAGTGCCGCGTGGGAAAGTTGGAACTTCAGTTGTTGAGGTCTCGTCCTTACGATGACCAAGGTTGATGTTATAGCTGTTAGCGATAGCAGAACCACCTACAGCACCACCTACCTTCAATACCGACTGCTGCGAAGCCTGTGCCACGTAGCGTTCGGGCAGATAATAAGTAGCACGGAAGAGCCACTTCTGTTTGCTGTCTGCTGGTTTAGCTACACCCTCTCCTGCAACCGTAATGATGTCCTCATTATTGACATTGGCATTGGCTGGGGTTTCTGTCCACGAAGTATAGTAAGCACCATTACCAGTAGATTTCTCAGCATCGTACAATGACGACTTGATGCCTGTAGCATATTTGCTGCTTACGTCTGGGTTAGTGAACTTGCCGTCCCACAACAGATTGGTCTGTGGCGAGAGTTGCTTGCCTATAATGTCGGTAATCTGCAATCCGTTAGACTTCAACGCCGAATGCATATCTGCGTCTTCGGGATTGTATATAAGGTTAAGACACACCTTTACACAGGTGAATTGCAGATTAGCCATCACGATCTTAGGTGTCTTGTCCGTATTATTTATGGTAATTGTTCCGTCGGTAGTTATTCCGTCGGCTGCCTTTGTTGCAGGCTCGTATATCATAGGGATATTTTTGGCTACGGGCATACCGGGCTTTGACACCGGGGTGTAACCCAACACCACATTCTTCAAATCACCTTCGGTATTAATGGTCTTATCAGCGAGCACATCCTTCATGTTTGCCACTACGTACACACGATAGGTGCCGGGCTTTATCTTGAGCTGATAAGAAGCGACATTCTCGTTGAGCATATTGCTTGCTTCGGGCGATGGAAGTTCCTGCGAAAGGAATGTTCCGTTGCCACCAACGGGGAAAGCATAAAGGTGGAGGTCGTTGATCTTGCACTCGTCTACAGAGGCATTGTATGTAGGGTTGCTTGGGTCGAGACTGCTCGTAACCTCATCGCCCTCGCGAGTAACTGGCACATAGACACACAGATTGCCCTCGGATGAAGCCGGGGTGTTGTACACATCGGCATCATCAGTACATGCTGCCAGCAACAACAGGGCAGCAAGAGAAAGGAGTATGTCTGCAAGTCGTTTCATTGTTCTAATTATTATTAGGTTCAAACTCAGAAGTTTTTATTTTTTTATATTACAAGTTCAAGTTTCGCATGTAAGCTCCACACGCCCTGAACCACATGCGAAAGTTCAGTTACAGGCTGATGCGCTGAATGCGCTTTGCCCAGTCGAGCACACCAACAGAGAGGTTGACATATTGCCACTCGGTTCCGATGAGGAAGAAGTCGAGGCGGAAGTCGTACTCGCGGTCGAGGTATTCCTGTATGCCATAGTTCTGTGCGGCATAAGCATCGCGTCCCTGCTGAAGTATGTCGGGCAGGTTAATAAGGGCGATTGTCTTGCCCGACTCCTTATTATATATATGTAGCATGGCATTGCGGTCGTTCTGCTCTGGTGGGAAATAAACCAGACGCGAGAGCATCAGTCCTGCATGAGCGGTACGTTCCTTTACGTTTCCGGTCTCATCGCGGAACTCGGTAGTCCATGTATGGAAAGGCGTATAGCGAAGCTTGGAGTCGCGCGCCAAAGAGTTGTCGTAATTGATGTAGCCATTATCGGCTATTACCTCATAACCGAAATCATCGGCAGAGATTTTGTCGGGTGCGTCTATCTGATGCAGCGAGATAGTGAGCTGCTTGGTGTCGCGCACCAGGTAGATAGTGTCGTGTGTGCCCTTAAGGTCGTACACGGTAGTAAGGTGTTGCGAGCGGCCTATCCATAGCGTATCAAGCGGAGCCGAACAGTCAACCTCGTCTATATCGCCCGCCTCATTGCGGTCTAACACGGTGTTGAACTTAGTCATGTCTTCGCCTTCGTTAGGGGCATGAATGCGGAACTTGGCACCATTAGTTGCCAAAGCATCTTCGTAGCGTTTCTGCTTTGCAATGGCGAGAAATTGGTATTCGCCAGGCTGCAAGTTGAGATGTACGGCAAAGTCATGGCGGCGGATAGGAGCGTCGGTGTCGGTATTGAAAGCGTCCTGACGGAACAGATACTTGCCGTCCTTATCGTACACCATGACAACAACGCCTCCAACATGGTCGTTGAAAAGGTCGGCGCGCTGCGTATTATAGTCATAGCGGAAGTGCAGGTAGACGCCATTGTCGCATGGCTCAAGGTCGTCGCGCATCAGCGAGCACGAAGCCAGCAATGGTGCAAAGGCGAGGAGTGAGCATATATATTTAACCAGTCCGTGAAACATAATGTTTGCCGTTAAATTAATTAAGATGAATTTAGATATTGATGTTTAGATAGCAGCGGAGGTTCGGAGACCTCCGCCGCTTTATGCTTTGTTGATTATTAGAGCTTAATCTGCTGACTGCGCTTAGCCCAGCTAAGAATCTTAACCTCTACGTTGACGTACTGATCGTTCTCATCATCAGGAAGAGTAGGCTTAACCTCAGGAACATCAGGATAGCCAAGACCGCTGATGCTTGTTACAGAAAGGTTGTACCAGTTGTTACGGAGAACACCATAACGACCGAGATACTTTTCGTTATTTGAATCATAAGCTTCACCAGCATTCCAAGGTGTCAGCTCGTTGAAGTGCTTGATGCGGGCGATGTAGTATGCCTCACCGTTGAGGTATGTTGAGATACCAACTATTACCTTATGGGTGGTTGGATCTTCTGACAAACCAAGCTTCTCGTTGACTTCTTTAATAACATTTTCATTAATCTTTGATGTATAGGTGCCTGTTTCGTCGCTAAATGTAATATTAGCAGTCTCAATAATGTGCTGACCTGCCTCTCCACTAATATTATTAGTAGTTGCATCAAGCTTTACATCATACTTTTCCTGCTCAGTAGAATTTGTTATCTTCATAGCATTGATAGCAAGGGTCTTAATCTGCTGCGCAAGTTTAGTTGCATCCCAGATAGCGGTGTTATTACCAATCTTATAGAATGTCTGTCCTGTTACAAAATCCTTAGGAGTGAAGACAGACTTGAACACAACACGTGTAGTCTGACCCTGCTTCATGTTACCAAGGTTGAATGTATTCTCAAGACAGTACTGAGGTTTGTCTGCACCAGCGAGACCATCAACATTACCTTTAGCAATCATGTTGAACTCAGTCTTGCAGTTTTCCAAAATCTGAAAATCAGCTTTATCATAATTAGGATCTACACCCCAATATACGCGCTTGAAAGTAGAATTTGCATTAGTGTCATAGAAGCGCTCATTACTCCATATACCAGCATAAACAGTAGTCAAGCCGCCAATCTGATGAACGGGGAAGGTTTTCGTATTGGTTACGTCAAGTTTCCAATTCTCGATTTTCACAGTAGCGTCTTTATATGTACCATCAGCAACTGTGTAACCATCAGTTTCAAAGTTCTGCATTGTAACCTTAGCCAAACCACGCTCTACATAAACAGTAGTAGCAGGCTTTGCTTGAGCCTCCTCACGTGATGCGCAGACGTTTTTAACGTCTACAAGAGTTGGCAGATCTGAAGCTGACTTATACTCTGGAGCATTTGCCATAAAGATGCCATTTGTTGACTTCTCATAGTTAGCAACAATTACCTTTGATGGGTCTTTGCTCCAAGCAGCGTATGTTTCAACATCAGTAGGCAATGTTACTTTTTTATTAGAGGTATCCCCGTTATAATTATTAAGAAGAACCAGTGCCTTATAGTTGCCACCTACCGTTACATTCGAGAGCTTCACAGTAGCAATAGCCGCTGTTGTTACACCATTCTCATCCGTTTTTTTAGTCCAAGGGTTCATGGTTCCAAGCTCGGCACTTGTAACAAACTTATCAGTAGAAGCGTCGAAGATAAGAATAGTACCATTCTTAACCTCATACTCAGCAGCGGTTCCTTCAGCAAATGAAGGTGTACCATCCTTAACTGCCTCGTCTCCACGAGTACCAGTACCTGTAGTTGTCGGCAGATTGATTGTGAATGAAGCATAGGCTTCACCTGCCTTGCCAACATTGTCTTTACCATCAGGAGCGAGGTTGTCGTTGCTTGAACAACCCACCAAGGCCGTAGCCATAACAGCCATTCCGAATAGATTCTTAACGTTTACCATAGTTTAATCAATACTCTGTTAATTCTAACGTAATCGTTTGAAAATGAGGGAGTTAATTAACG
>OMCE01000973.1_pt1 | contig 12712 bp, 9 predicted proteins | sample 1644981 | NCBI WGS metagenome assembly OMCE01 (sample SAMEA103958151, study PRJEB25191) | human gut metagenome | reverse complement strand
GAACCTTTATCATCGCCGCGTTACATTTTCCAGGTGTATGCACGTGCTTAGCGGGAATGTTGAGTGCTATAAATTCGTAGATGAACCATGCCACGTCGAGTACGCCTTCGCGCTCGTCGACGGTGATGAGGTCATCGTCTTCGGAATATTCTTCTCCAAACTTGACGACAAGGCGGTCGTCGCTTTCTACGTCCTGGTCCATATCGTCGAGGCAGAGGTCGCACGGAATAACGACCGAGCCTGCGGTGTGGAAGTCGAGCTCAAAATAGTTCTCCGTGCGGCGCACGTTTAACGACACACTGACAGAGCCACGCTTGATTTCGTCCTCGTCTAACGACTCGAAATAAGCGTCGCCCAGGTTGAAATGGAGCGTTGTGAGGCCCTCGTTCAACTCCTTTAAATCTATCTTAAGCGATTCTAAATTACACATTTGGTGTGCAAAGTTACGAATAATCTGCGAATTACACAACTGATTACCAGAAAAGTTCTATTCTAAAGGTAGTTCCGACGCCCAATTCCGACTTTTTCACGTAGATTTTGCCGTGATGATACTCTTCTACAATGCGTTTGGCGAGCGACAGGCCCAATCCCCAGCCGCGTTTTTTCGTGGTGAATCCGGGTTTGAACACGTTGCCGATGTCCTTCTTGCGTATGCCTTTGCCGGTGTCTGCCACCTCGACGACGGCGCGTGCGCCTTCCTTCAGTATGGTGAGCGTAATGGTGCCGGCGCCTTCCATGGCGTCGACGGCGTTCTTGCAGAGGTTTTCTATCACCCACTCGAAGAGCGAGGCGTTGATGCGCACTATGACGTCTTCCTCGGGGAAGCGGCATATCATCTGCACCTTGCGCGACGTGCGGCGGTCCATATAGTCGACCACGTGCTGCATTATCTCCTTCAGATTTGTCTCCACAGGTTCGGGCAGCGAGCCTATCTTCGAGAAGCGGTCGGCGATGAGCTGCAGGCGCTTCACGTCCTTGTCCATCTCGGGTATGAGCGGGTCGTCGGGGTGGGTCTCCTTCAGTATCTCGGTCCACGCCATAAGGCTCGATATCGGCGTGCCGAGCTGGTGTGCCGTCTCCTTCGAGAGTCCTACCCACACCTTGTTCTGCTCGGCGCGTTTCGACGTGAGCAGGGCGAAGATGGCTATGACGACGAATATCATCACCACGCCCAGCTGTATATAAGGATAGGAGGCGAGTCGGCGCAGCATGACGGAGTCGGCGTAGCAGACGTTGATGTACTCGTCGGAGTGCGATATGCTGTCGGCGTCTTCGTTAAGCGCGATACGTATCACCTGGCGCTCGGCGAGCATTTCCTTGCCGAGTTGTTCCACACGTCGCACGGAGTCGGCTGCCGTGTTGCATGTTTTCAGATTGATGTTGCGGTAAGCCTGCACGTCGCCGTTCGAGTCGAGCACGATGACGGGTATCGTGTTGTTGCCGTTTATCACCTTCAGCACCAGATTGATGTCGGTGTTCTCGTCGGCGTTGTTCAGTGTGCGCATAGCCTCAGCCCAGACCGCCATCTTGTTGTGCTCCTCCCTGGCGAGGTCGCGTATGAGGATATGCGACACGACAAGTGACGCCACGGCGATAATCACCGCGGCGAGCACAAGAAATATCTTCACTCTACGTATTTGGTCGGTCCATTGCATATAACTAATAACGCAGTTACGGGCAGAATATTATTGAAGAAAGAAGGATTATTGCGCTTTCAAACGCAATAATCACCAATAATCACCAAAGATTGCTGTCCACCACCCTATTCACGCCATCTGCTGCAACCGAATCTGTAGCTACAGTTTCCGGGCGTGTGTCTTGGCGTGCGTTGGTCATCACACCGATAACGACAAGCAGCAGCACTATCAGCGCAACGAGCACGGCGTTCACAACGGCGAACGACTTGCTCTTGCCTGCCAGCAGGCGTCTTATATGGGCGATGTCGGAGGGTCGATGGTCGCGGTCGGCGGCGGCACACATGCGCCCTACTCTCGCAAGACTCTTGCTGTGCGCTGCCTCAGCCATGAACTCGAGCACCTTGCCGAACGAATAGATGTCGGCGCTGGGGTCGCTCTTGGCTCCGGTCAGCAACTGTTCCGGCGCCATATAGCCGATTGTTCCAGCCGGAATCTTAAGCACGCAGAAGGTCTCGCTGTCTGAAAGTCCGAAGTCGATGAGCTTAACGTCGCCTCCGCGATGGGTCACCATGATGTTCGAGGGCTTTATGTCGCGATGAACGGTCTGCTTGGCGTGCATATACTCCATCGCGTCAAGCAGTTGGGCGGCAATCTTGCACGCCTTTTCTTCTGTAAACGTTCCGCTTGTGACGGCTGTCTCAAGATTCTCGCCGTCTACATATTCCATGACGATGCACTCGCCAAGTTCTTCTACCGGCTCCATGCTTATGGTGCGACAGATGTTGGGATGGTCGAGCTGCAAGCCTATTTCAAACTCCTTCATGAGCGCCTGACGATATACGGGCGTGAAGGCGAAGTCGGGCTTCAGACACTTCAGCATATAGCGCTTGCCGTATCTCACGGCAGAGAGCAAGCGCGAAAAACCCGACTTCGAGACATATACTTCGCTAATGTTCGAAAAGCCGCTGTCGTGCTGCGCGCCGCTGAAGCCGCACTCGCCGCCAAAGCCTGCCACGAATCCTGATGTGGGTCGTTTCTCCTTGTCGTCCATCAGCACGATTCTTTAACAACCCTAACTATCGAAAGTCCGCCGTTGCGACCCGCTACGAACGGCGGTGTGCGCTCGCCGCCGCGCTCGAGGAACGGCAGATACAGCGGTTGCTCGGCGATGAAGCAGCCCGTAACGAAACTGTCGCCAGGCAACATTTTGCTGTTGTGCGACATGAGCACGGCATATCTGCTGTCGCCCTGATATTCAAGTCGCACAATGCGGTTGGGGCTCCAGCCTATCTCCACCTTGTCGCCGCGATTGAGGTCGCTGCTCATGAGTTGGTTGGCGTTAAAGAACGACGAGTTGTAGCACGGACTCGTCTTCAGCCATGCCACAAACTTAGTGTAGTCGGCATGACCGATGTAACGCGCCAGCACATTCAGCGTAGCCACGCGTGGCGTGTGCTCGTCGCCTACATAGTTGTAAAGACGCTTCAGTGTGGATGTCGACACGGTTGCATTGTATTTCTTCTTAAGCATCAGCGAGAACACCTCGAAGTCGGTGGACGTAGCAAGTGTGTCCTCGTATTTCTCCTTTACGAGACGCTTGAGTTCTTCTATTTCCGGTGAGTTCATTCTTCTACGATATTATCAAAAACATTCCATTTTGCATTCGCACGATAGTATTTCTTCCTGCCTTTCGGCACATGCAGTCGGCAGGTCTTCACGAAGTCGGCGCCGGTTGTGGCGAAGGTATTGCTGCCACATACCGGCGGAAGTGGGGCTGTTATGTACAGATCGGTGAGCGGACAGCCGTCAAACACGTAGTCGGACAGCAGTTCGACGTCGTCGCCAAGGCGCACAGTCTTTAGGTCGGCACATTTCTGGAACACGCCGGTCGGCAACATCTTCAGTGTTGAAGGCAGCGCAACTTCCTTTACCTTACTGTTATAGAAAGCACATTCGCCTATTTTGGTGAGTCCTGCCGGAAACACGAACTTCTCAATGCTACAGTCGCGGAAGGCGTACGGACCAACTGCGGTCACTGTGGCTGGCAATGCGTAGTCGCCTCGCTTGCCCATCGGGAACCACAATATGCTCTTGGCGTCGCCGCTCAGCAGTACGCCGTCACTACTTGTGTATGATGTGTTGGCACCCGACACGCTTATCTCTTCAAGCGATGTGCATCCAGCCGAAGGAACGATACTGCTTACGGTAGCCGGTATCACTATGCTGCGCAGCGACGAGCAGTTGAGGAAGGCGTCTTTTTCTATCCTCACCACGTCCATCGGCAACTTTATATTCTTCAGATTGCTGCACGCGGCGAACAGTCCTACTCCCACAACGTCGTCCTCCGAATAGCGCGCAGCGTCATACACGCCGCCTCCTGCGACAATGCGCGCGCCTGATATGTCTATATCGGCAAGTCGCCCGTTTGTAGCACTGCCGTCTATGCCGCGTCCTGCCATGTGGCGCAGGGTGCGAAGGTCGTCGCCGTTGAGTGGTCCGGCTATAGAGATGGTGGTGTACTTGTAGATGTCGTCGCCTATGACTACCGAAAGCATGCCTGCCTCATCCAAAACAACAGCAGTTGGAGTTGTGAACGAAAGCGGTTCGCCCACAGCCTCGCCGTTTCTGTTCTTGGCGAACGGGCATATTGTGTATGCCGTGCTCGGCTGCAGATTGCCTATGCGCAAGCGGTAGAACCCGTCAGCGCCCACTGAGCCAGTCTGCATTATGGTTGTTTCCTTCTCACCGTCGCTCATCGCGGCTCCATCCTGACGCGACACGCGGCAACCGCTTTCGGCGATCTCGTCACCGCCGTCGTCAGCAATGCGATAGCCTACGATTACACTCATCGGACTGCTGCTCAGCACCTTCACGTCGCCGATAGTTGGTTGCAGATTAGGTAGTGTTGTGAAGTTGAGAGTCTCGCCCGACAGTACGGCGGTGCCGTTGCCGCCTTGCAACATATAATAAAATGTGGTGCCTGCCGTGAGATTACGCAAGCGCATGCTCACACTGCCGTCCGCAGCTTCAAGCGCCTCCGAACGTTCGCTCATACTCTCGTCTACTCCATAGCGGAACCACAACTGCGGTATATCCACACCATTGTCCGTTTGGCACAGTCCTGATATTGTAGCTTCCGTTCGGGTTATGTCTGTAGCCGGCAGAGTCTGCAAGTGCGGCTCAAGACTGTCGGGTTTGTCGCTACTTCACGAACACAAGAACGCTACTACTGCCACGAAAGTGATATAGAGCCGATTGAACATATTATTATAATGTAAGCTATGATTCATATCTCAAGTTGTTTTCACATATATTATATAGAAACACCGTCTCAACGCTTGGCAGGTTTCGTTATCACGCTATTCTTTCCAATGCGTATGCCTATGCCCACACATCCCTGCCACTGGCTGCCGCCGATTGTAAGCGTAGAGGCGCTCACGCTCAGCCTGCCCTTTGTAAAGAGCACGCCAATCTCCGCTGCCACGCCTTTATGTGTGAGTCCGTCGTTGCGCAACCATCCTCCGCCTTCGCTTTTTGCGAGTTGCCATGCGGTAGTTTGCTTGGCGTAACCTACGCCCTCAAAGACGTTGAAGTTGGCGTTTATGCGGTGTATCAAGCCCGCTGTGACGGCATATTCCGAAGTATGCGTGCTACCCGAATAGTATGGCTTCACAGTAGCTCCGTCTCTATAGCCCTCGCGGTTGCACGCTCCTACGGTCTTCTTGCCAGAACGCAGATTGGTGCTGGCATGAACGTAGCCACCGTGACGACTCATCACGGCTATCATCGCTCCCCACGACGGACCGCCTGTGTGCATCGAGGCTGTGAGCAACGTATAGAGATGCAAGGGCACGACGCGACGCGGCGGCGCCACGGTAACTGTGTCTACAATAGTCTGTGTGTACACAACGGTGTCGTGCTTCTCCACAACAGCTGCCTGCGGCAGGCGAAGACGCATCTCGTATGTCATGCGACTCTCCAGCTTTGTACCGAACGCATAGTCGCGCAGCACTCCCCATTGCGGGTGTTTCAGCGTTATGCTCTTTGTGCCTTTAGGCAGGAAAAGCCATATCTCGCCTACCTTGTCGCGACGCTCAACGATGCCTAACGGCGAGGAGAAAGCGAAGTCGGCTGGAGCTACCACCTTCAGCAGGGCGCACGCTTCGTCGTTAAGGTCGCGAACAGCGTCGATGAAAGCGCTCACATCGGTGGGCAACTGACGGAAGCTCTCTACTGAGAACGTGCTGTCGGCAGGCGCTGGCGCATCTGCGGCTTCCGCTGCAGACAAGAACGGCACAGCTGCCTTAGCGTCCTGCAACGAGAGACAGCATAAAGCGACGGTATACGCCACACAAAGCATCGCTTTGCGTAGCGTCTGGCTTATACTTATTGTCCGAGAACTATTGTTTAGCATAATACAATGTCTTTTTATTCAGGATTAAAGTCGGCTAAGATTAGAGCCGACTTGCTTTGTCTATTCAAGATTAAAGTCGGAGATGTCTATCACTCCTTCCGAACTGCCGACAGTTGCCGACGGTTGCCACGTTCGCACGTGTATGAGCGGCATGGAAGGATTGCGGAAGTCCCACAGCAGAAACAGCCAACCGTCGTCCGAGTAGCGGTCGCTGCTGTAGCGTTGGCGCAGCGAAACGCCGTAGATGCCGTCTTTCGTAGGATGGCGCATGATGCGGAAGTCGGAGAACTTCACGTCGACGGTCTTGTTGATGGCGAACACCTTGGCGAGTCGCGAGAGATAGTCGCGCTTGGTGTGCAGGGCGTAAGTAACGCGCGAGTCAGACCCAATGCCGGCGGTCGTAGCCGACTCCTTCACCACATTGCCAACGATGATGAGTGCCTCGTCGCTGAACACCTGTCTGAGGAAGTCGATGTCCTTCGTGGTGTATGCCGTGCGCAGATGCTCGCAGTAGTTGAGTATCTGACGGCGGCGCGAGGCATCGGTCTCCGTCAGCTTGCCCTTCAATATCTTCGCCGCCTCTTTGTAAAACGGACTGGTCTGCGCTATCTTGCGTATGTCGGTCTGCGTGAGCTTCACCGCGTGTCCTTTACACTCACGGCGCGACTTGCTGTCGGAAGAACCTGCCGACTCTACAGACCGATTCTCCATATCCATGTTCTGCCTCGTCAGTTCGTCTTCGGGCACCACAGCCTTTGTTTGCGCCGCAGCACCAGCCGTGAATGTCACCATTCCGTTAGTGTCTACATATCCCTCGCGACCGGTAGCCATCTCGCGGAAGCGGAGTCTGCCGCCACGAAAGCGCGTGTCTATCATACATCCGCGCAGAGGAATGCGGAAGAGCGTGTTGCCTTGGGCGTCTTCCACCACATACTGGCGCTGCCCCGATGCCACAATCTGCTCCACGACCTCCATGCCTTCGTTCAGTCCGTAGCGCGTCTCCTTCATGTTTTTCTTATAACCACCAAAGGGCAGCAGCCATAAAGCCACTGCCCATAGGAGGAGCGCCAGCGCTACGGCTGACAATATGCCGGTAGTTTTCTTCATACGAATCGTTTTATTACCAGTTCTGCTTCTCGCCGCCAATGTTTATCTTCACCTTGTCGGGATTTTCGGATATGACGAGGTTGACAAGATGCTCCGTACCGGGCTTGAAAAGGAACTTGCTCTCGAAGAGATAGCTCACGCCCATCATCTCCACCTCGACGAGCGGCTGACGGTTGTCGATGCGCTGCGGTACGATTATCGCCGAATAGCTTGTATCGCCGTCCTGGTGGGCTACGATGGTCTGGCGTGTGCCCTTAACGTAGCGTGTCGCCACTCCTGCCTGCAGGTCGATGGTGGCTGTGGGCACGGTGTTGTGGATGTATACCTTGGCGGTGGTGGGCATGTCGCCCTCGAAGTCCTCACCCTTTATCAAGCGAATCTTCAGTTTGCTCATGATGTGCTTGAAGGTGAGTCTTACGGGCGAATCAGAAGCCTTGACGTCCTTGGTTGTGGCGAAGAGAAGGTCGCTCGCCTCGTATCCGCCGAGAGCGGTGGCTGTCTTTGGGGTGCTCTGGTCGGTGCTTACGCTGAACGGCTGGTCGGTTACGCTCGTCACATCCTGCATGTACGGATAGTAGGCGTAGGCGTTGTACGTCCCCTCGTCCCAATACAGCGTGCGACCGGCTTCCCATTTGTTGCCGTCGAAGGTGAGCGCCTCGTTGTTCACCAGATTGCCTGCCAGCTCCAGCGGCTCTTTCGCGTCGGCTACGTACAGACCGATGCGGTCGTTGCGCTCGAAGTCGGTGGCTGTAGCGCGGGTCTGCCCTGGATAGTCTACGACGAATGTCATGGGTGTCGACTTTGGGTCTTGCGGCTGAGTCGGTTCCAGATCGTCGCCGCAAGCCGCCAGCGAGAGCACAGCCAACGCCAGTGCGACACATCTTATTATATGGTTGTTCATAAATCTTCGTTTTAGAGTTTTCTTACTGACGACTTTCCTATCGGTGTCTTCTCACTTTCTTCATCTGCAGCGGACTGCCCTTGTGTATCTTCGGGGCATGCTGATAGGTATGGGCGGTGCGCGTGTAGCTTGTGCCCATGCTGCGTGTCGCTGTTCCGGCGTCGCGCTTGTCGTTTCTGACGAACTCCTCGAACGAGAAGGTCTCGCCGGCGTAACGCTTGATGCGCTTCACGATGCTCTCGCGACTGATGGTGCTATAGTAGGGTATGTCGTTGTTCATGCATGAGTTCTGCTCCGAGCGGAACACGCCGCGGTTGTGCATATAGCCGCCCTCGTAGATGTCGACGATGTCGCTGTAGCGGTCGTCGAAGATGAGGTGGCTCCAGCCTACGTTGTGCATCTTGCCGGTGAGCGAGAGGTTGTCGTACCAGCCGAGCGACTTTGCGCTGTTGAACTCCAGCACGTGTCCGCAGCAGCTGCAGCCGCAAGCGTCGATGAAGGCGTTGTGGTAGATGTACTCGTCGCCGAGCTTGCCGAATCCGTGACCGCCTGCCTCGTGCTGAACCACGCCGCGCGTGTCGAGCGGATAGTCGTATGTGCTGAGCGGACAGAACGCTATAGCCGAACCGTCGGGCCACATCTGGCAGATGCCGCCGTAGTCGGTGGTGTTGGGCACGACGATTATGAGGGTCTGCTTCAGGTTTTCCTTGCTGACGGTGGGCGCACCGAGGGCGTAACTGAACAGTTCGTCGTAATCGGCTTTCAGTCCGACGCCACCGGTGAAGGTTGTGCCGAAGCGGTTGTAGCGTATGGTGTTCACCGTGCCCACTCCGCTCTCGGTAGACAGCGGTATGGCGGTGTACACGTTGAAGTATTCGCGGTAGGTCTTGTACGGCTCGATGCCGAAGAAGTATTCCACTTCCTTACGTATGTGCTTCAGATAGTCGCCGCTGGCGAGGTCCTTGGCGTTGTAGCCGTCGCCGAGCAGCACGATGTTGATGCCGCCGTTGCGTCCCTTAGTGGCTTTCTGCAGGGTTATCCATTCGTCCTCGCCGTACTCGTAGCCGTATTGCGAGACGGTGCACGCGTGGGTATAGTCTTTGTTCTTCAGTCGGAACACTATCTTGCCCTCGCGATTGCTCGCGTTCTTCGACATGCTCTTGATGGTGAGCGTCACTTCGGTCTTCTTGTTGCCGTTGGCGGGCGACACCTCACACCAGTCGGGCTTGCTCTCCACTTCCCACTCGCCCTCGGCGTTGACTACCAGGGTCTGCTTGTGCTGGGTGCTCAACGCGCAAGCCACCGACGGGCGGCATACCAGCTCGTGGTGGGCTGCGATGCGCTTGAACTCGCACCAGCCGCCGGCTGCCTGATATTGCTGAACGGCAGACTCGGGCACTTCGAGCGTGAAGTTGTCTTTTGCCACGCCGTCGAAGGCGCCGCTCTGCACATAGGGCGGCATGGTGCCCTTGCATACTATAGAGCCGACGCCGTAGCAGTTCTTGAATGCTCCGCCATAGCCTTGACCGGAGCCTACGGTCTCAAGAGCGCTCGGCAGGACGATGCCCTCCAGACTGCGACACTCGGCGAAGGCGCCGGGCGATATGTTCACCACGTCTTCGGGTATCTCCAGCACGCCCATCAGTCGCCAGTTGTTAGCGAAAGCTCTTGAGCCGATGCTTGCTAAATTCTTCGGCAACTTCAGTTCGCCAGAGAAGTCGTTGTTGTAGAAGCACTCGTCGGGTATGGTCCTCAAGTCCTTCGGCAGGACGAGTTCGCCCTTGAAACCGTTGTTAGCAAATGCACTTGTACCGATAGAACCGATACCATCGTGCAGCTGCAGATTGCCGCCAAGCCCGCATCCTTTGAATGCACCGGTCGGGACATAGGTAAGGGTCTGCGGAATTACGAGATTACCCGAGAGACCGCTGCAGCTGTTGAAAGCCGATACGCCGAGTTTCTGCAGACGGCTCGGCAGTTTCAGCTCGCCATAGAAGCCGGTGCAGCCCATAAAGCATTGCTCGCCGATTTCTTCCAAACCGTCGGGCAACTTCAGTTCGCAAACGAAACGTGTATTCAGGAAGGTGTTTACGCCGGTTATTCTTTTGAGTGTAGACGGCAACGACAGCGTGCCGTTGAGTGTGGTGATATTCTCGAAGGCTCCTCTTTTAATGTCGGTCACGCCTTCCGGAATGTTGAGCGATCCGGAGAGTCCGCTTTCATGGAATGCAAATTCTCTGATTTTCTTTAGCACATCGGGGAAAACGAAGCTTGTCAGGAGTCGTTTAAACTCGAAGCAATTGGTAGGCATCTCGTCGTCCTCACACATAATTTGATAACTCCAATTGCTGGCTTTTATTCTCACCTCTTTCAGGTTGAGAGCCGTGAGCGAGAACATGCTGTCGCGCATGATATGGAAGTCGTAGGCGTTGACGGTGCCTTTCACTTTGAGGTGCTTCAGCTTTGTATAGTCTTTGTTGGCAGCGGCAATGGCTTCCTTAAGGTGTCCGGCGGTAGAGTTCACGATGACGTATTCCTTGGCTGTGGCGTCGTGACTCACGAGGTCGTTCTCCCACGGGGTGATGCTCTCGTTCACGAGTGTGAGGTGATACTGTCCGCTGGCTGCTTTCTTGTCTACACGGATGCTGAAGTTCATCATCTTGCCCGATACGTATGTGAGCGCCTCGTTCTTTACGAACTTGTATGGCATGCCGCCGATGGTGATGCTGAAGAGCGTGGTGCCTGCACTGACGGTCTGCGGCACCACGATGGCGCGCCATTCGTCGTCGACGCGCGAGGGCATGGTGGCTGTGCTCTCCACGCTGCCTGAGGGCTTCACCTCGCCGGTGGCAAGGTCGATGCTCGCCTTGCGCACCAGGTTGGGCGCAAGCACTATCTTCTCGGTGTTAGCCCACTCGCCGTCGGCAAAGCCCGAGCCTTGAATCAGGGTGACGCGGGCGTTCGACATGCGGTGGAACAGCGGCAGACGGATGACGCTGGTCGTGGGAGCCACGTCGCCCACCTTGCCCCAAAGGAAGTCGCTCGCCTCGTAGCCGCCCATCTCGCCGTCGGCGGAAGCGCGGCTCTGGTCTTTCTGCACCTCAAACTGATAGTCGTCGATGCTCTCGGGGTTGGCGAAGGGATAGTAGCCGTAAACGTCGATGTGAGTGTGCTTGTCTTTCCAGTATATGTCGTAGGCGGGTTCCCACTGGTTGTTGGCTTCGTCGAACGTGTGGCGCACGTTGTCGCAACGGTTGCCGCTGGGTTTCAGAGTGCCGGGCGTGCCGCCGTTGTAGTCGACGACGTAGACGCCCATCACGTCTCCGTCGCAGAAGCCGTTGTCGCCGACACGTGTCAGCGACAACTGCTCGATGCTGCCAGATAGCTGTATGCGGTCTTCGCCATTGAGCTTGCCGCCGTCGCCGTCGAACAACGAGTCGGAGCAGGCAGCAAGCAGAATGCAAAGCATCAGTACAGCTGTGTATATATTGAAGTTCTTGTGATTCGTATGGGTCATATCAAATGCAATGTTCTTTTAATCGTTTCTGTTTCTTTACCGCGTCAGCTTGCCACACCGCCGTAATCCACGCCGTCGCTCTCCCATGCGCTGATGCTCACGCTCAGTCCGCCGCCTTCCTTGCTGAGCGTGGCGGTGAGCGTGTGGCGCTTGCCACCGACGAAGGTGACGGTCTTCGAGAAGTTGTGGTCGGCGCCGTCGACGGTGATGGTTATGAGGTTGTTGCCCGTGGCGGTCTGCGGCACGACGAAGGCGCGGTAGACGGCGCCGTCCTTATAGGGCGTGAGGCTGCGCACGCTGCCGTTGGCGCTTACCGTGGAGGTGGCGAGGTTGACGGTGGCGGAGGTGGCGAGATTGTTCATCTTCACCGACACATCCGCGTCTGCGAGCGAACTTTCGCTATATCCGGCACCTGCCTTGAGCACTATCTCCACCTGACTCATCAGGTGACGTGCCGCGATGTTCACCGGCGATGCCGATGGAGCGGCGTCGAGCGTGGAGCCTACGATAAGGTCGGACGACTTGTATGCGCCCAGACTGCTCTGGTCGGCACTGACGCCGAACGGCATTGCGCTCACGCTTGCCACTGTCTGCGTGTAGGGATAATACATATAGAAGTCGGCATGCGTCTGAGCGTCCTTCCAGTATACTGTCTTTTCTGCGTTCCATGTCGTGGTATAGGTGTACGGCATGTTGTCGAGGTGATTGCCCAAGGGTTTCAGCATCGCCGCGCTGCCGTCTGCATTGCGGTTGACAACGAACAGCCCTATACGGTCGCCACTCTCGAACGCCTCCTCCGTGGCGCGGGTTATCGTGGCGCTGATATTTATAGGTATCTGTGCCGCGGGCTTGTCGGGCTTATCTGGCTTGTCGGGCTTGTCTGGCTTGTCTGGCTTATCGGGCTCGGTGGGCTTGTCTGGCTCGGTGGGCGTAGGTGGCTCGATGGGCGTAGGGGGCACGTCTGGGTCGTCGTGTCCGCACGACAAGCATGCTACGAGAAGAGCTAAAGCAATCAGAAAGACAGGTTTCTTATCATAAGCACTCATATTATTTGCGGTGTTAAAGCTTAACAAGTACAAAGTTACCCCAGTTCGGGATAACCGAGTGTCTTATACAATATAAATGCAGCGTGAATA
>OMCE01000969.1_pt1 | contig 12748 bp, 10 predicted proteins | sample 1644981 | NCBI WGS metagenome assembly OMCE01 (sample SAMEA103958151, study PRJEB25191) | human gut metagenome | reverse complement strand
ATTATCAGGAGGCAATTTATCCGCAGAATTACGATAAAATGCGTTGCCTTGAAAACCACGATCAGCCACGAATCTGCCACTATGTTAAGGAAAAGAGCGACCTTGAAAATTACACAGCTTTTCTGTATTTCTTGAAGGGTTCAACCCTCATCTATGCAGGTCAGGAGTTCGGTTGTGATGAAACTCCAAGCCTTTTTGACAAGGATGTTTTCCCACGCAACACAGGCATTGATTTAAGCAACCTTTTTGCAAAGCTTGATACAATCAAGAAAACCGTTCTTGATGATGACGATTATTTCAAGGCTGATGCAGACGATGAAAACGATATTGCAATTCTTGAGCGTGACAACAACAAGAGCAAAAAAGTCGGCATTTTCAGCCTTAAATCAAAGTCGGCAGATGTAAAAGTTGACCTTCCCGACGGCGACTATAAAAACGAAATCAGCGGTGAAACAGTTACAGTTTCAAACGGAAAGGTTCATTGCAACGGCAAAGCAATAATTATCCGCAAGTAAAATAAAATTCCATATAAGAATAATACAACCTCCCTGCAAGGCATTTCAGCTTACGGGGAGGTTGTTCTTTATATAAAAATCCGTGTTGCATGGTTACAACACGGATTTCTTGGTTTTATTTAATTGAACCGTAGCCACCCATAAGAGCGGTCATTTTTTCAATGCGTTCCAAAGGAAACGGTGGTTCGCAAAGCAGTTTTTTATATACTCACTTAGCTTTCTTTTTATTACTGCCGAAAATTTTAGTCGGAATAATGCTTCCGAGGAATGCGGCGAGCAAAATCCACGGAATAACTCTTGCGTCAAAGCAGAGCAAAAGGAGCATTGTTACGGCAAGCGGTTTATTCATTGTGACACCGAGAAGTCCTGCCGTTACGACTGCCGCACAAAATGCCGTGTCAAGTCCGCCGAGCATTGCAACACCGTAGCCGATGCTCACTCCGCAGAAGATGACGGGGAAGAAGTGACCGCCTTTCCAACCCGACTTTATGCAGATGTTTGTGAGAATAAGTTTAAGCACACCGCTGATAATGAGAATCCACGGTGCAAATTCGGCAAAGCTTTCCTTGACAACGGTAATGCTTTCTTCGCCCGAAAACATTGTGAGGGGGAGGTATGTACCCATAACACCGAGGATAATTCCGCCGAGAGTTGTGCTGATATTAATGCCGAGTTTACCCTGAATGAGTGCGAAAAATTTTCCGAAAATCTTTGAAGATACGATAAACAGAAAACCGCATACAGCACCCAAAAGTGCGAGAGGAATTCCCCACAAACGCTCAAAATTTGTAATGTTATAACCACCAAGTCGTGGAAGTCCCATACTTCCGCCGAAAATCGAGTTAAGCAAAAACAGAGTTCCCGCCGCAAAAAGTACGGCAATGATGTTTGAAATAAGCTTTGTTGAACGGATATCGGTAGGCTTTTCTTCGCTGTCAAGCCTTTCTTCATTGACCGATGCAAGACCGAAAAGCGGTGCGTAGAATACCGCACTCAGGGTTGCGCTTATGCCGATTTGCATTAGTTCGGGAATTTTACTTTTAGCGTCTTTCATATGACTTCCTGCCCAGTAGCAAAGTCCCACGATAACGCCTGTCAAGCCTGCCTCGGGACCGAGACTTCCGCCGAAAACAAGGGGCAAAAGTGCCGAAATGCAGAGCAAAAGCACCTTGTTATACGGGTAAAATTTATCTTTTTTTACCTTTTTCATAACCTCGTCAAGTTCATCGGGAACGGCATTTGTCAGCTTTTGCCATATTCCGAGAATAATTCCGCCTGCCGTACAGACGATAATCGGATAAAATTTGAAATCAAAATTTGACGGAATTGTATCCCACACAAGACCGATTCCCAAACCCATAAGTTTTAGAAACAGCCATACTATCAGCGAAGTAACCGCACCGCTGAATCCGCAAAAAATGTAGTATAAAAAATTGTTGGCAACAGTCCGTTTAGTCATTGTCGCACCTCCGTGTGTTTATAATTGGATTATAACATAAAACACAGCAAAAAAACAATTATTCCGCACAAAAAGTACGAAATAATTGCTTTTTATTATTTTTTTAATTTTAGAGCCTCTTCTAAACAAAAACAGCTGACACCAATGCCGATGTCAGCCATAAAAACCTATTTGATTTTAAATTTCAAAAGCGGCGCTTACCTTTTTGAATTCTCTTTTTCTGATGATGAAGTAGGCAATCAAAACGGATGTGCCTGTGATAAATGCCCACGCACTCGCATACACAAGATAGAGTGACATCAGCGTATGTATACTTGCAAATATTGTACACACCCACACGATTCTGAACACAACAGAACCGAAGATTGTGAGGATTGCAGGGAGGAGTGAATGTCCGATTCCTCTGAGCGCACCGCCACTGATTTCGTATGAACCTGTCATAAGCTCAAGGAGCATAACAATCGCCATTCTGATGATTGCGTACTTGATAACGGTGGGGTCGGTTGTGAAGAAGGTGATGAAAAATCCGCTTCCGAGCATGAATATAACGCTCACACAGCCTGTGAAAATACAGCTGAAAAGCATACAAAGTCTAAACACCTTTTTGCATCTGTCAAATTGAAGTGCACCGTAGTTCTGACTTGTGAATGTAACGGCTGTCTGGCTGAACGCACATACTATATAGTATGTAATGTACTCAAAGTTGAGTTCAGCCGATGAGCCTGCAACCGCCTGTGAACCGAAGCCGTTTATGGCTGTCTGAATGAATACATTTGAAATTGAGAAAACCATACCCTGAATACCTGCAGGAGCACCGATTTTCAAAATCATAATGAGATGTTCTTTTTTGAATGAAAGTTTTTTTGGATTGACTCTGATTGACTCGTCTTCGTTTCTGATGAGGAACATCATAACAAGTCCGGCGCTTATGCCGTCGGCAATTACTGTTGCAATGCCGACTCCTGCAACGCTCATATCGCAGACGATTACAAAGAAGAGGTTCAAAAGAACATTTACAATACCTGAAATTACAAGACAGTAGAGCGGACGGCTTGTGTCGCCTACACTTCTCAAAATTGCCGAACCAAAGTTGTAGAGCATTACAAACGGCATGCCCATAAAGTAAATTCTCAGGTATGTTGCTGCAAGGTCAATTACATCATCCGGTGTGTTCATCAGCCTTAACAGCGGTGCTGCAATAACCTGACCGAGTATCAGAAGAAGAAATCCGCATATAAGTGAAAGTGTTATTACCGTGTGAACAGCTTCCGAAACTTTTTCACGGTCATTTTGACCGATATATCGTGCAATCAAAACATTTGCGCCGACCGAAAGTCCCGTGAATAACAGCACAAGCATATTGATGAGCGGAGCGTTGCTTCCGACTGCGGCAAGTGCCTGACTGCTTGAAAATCTGCCGACCACCGCAACATCGGTTGAGTTGAAAAGCTGTTGAAGAATACTGGATCCTGCAAGCGGAAGTGTGAAAAGAAGAATTTTTTTCCCGAGCGGACCTTCCAGCATATTTATCTGGTGTGAGCGCTGTCGCTTTTCTTTTACGGTATTCTGACCTTTGTTTCTTTTAAACAGACTTGCAAACGCAAGTGAGGGCATTTTTTTGACTTTCTTCATTAATTTCTAACCTCTTCAATCACATAATCTTTGTAAACAATACCATTCTTTTCCATTTTCCACAATTATTGTAATCCTGTTGCCCGAAATAAACAAGCAAAATACCTTATAAACATAAAGTTTACTTTGCTCACAATTTTAGTTACAATAACTACCTCGTCAAAATTCTTCTTTTTATGCCTTTATAATATGGTAAAAACTGCTTTTCTGCATATTTTTATACTGCTTTTTCTCAATAAGCAAGGCTTTGAATTTGTATGCAACTTGTGCCTTTTTAACAAAAGTAAAATTGCGCTCTTGTAAGCATTGACGAAAAATTTTTTAACCTACAAATAAATGATTTTAAAATTGTTGTATATGCCGATTAAATTATAATGATACAATTATGATACAAGCTTAATATAATATATATGTTTAAAGAGATAAGCGAAAAGGAGTGAATGTTATGAAGAAAAAGATCGCTGTAATTGTGGTTGCAGTTGTTTTATGCGTTGCCGCCGCAGTATTTGCCGTGCCGAAAATCAGTTTCTATGCGTGTGAGCCTACCGTGTATTTTGATGTTGAGTACTGCGACAAGGTTGACGCTAAGATGTCTGCCGAAGATGCCGAAATCGTGAAGAAAATGTTTGAGGGCAAATCCGCATATTTTGATTCACCGTCTTGCGGTTTTTCCGAAAAGGCATCAATAAGAATAGGCTGTAATACATATATGCCTGCGTGTGACGGTGATGAAACTGTTAAGCACGGATTTATGTATTTTAGCCTTTCAAAAAGCGAAAATAACGAACTTCGCAAGATTATGAAAAAGTACGGAGCAGATACGAGAAAAGCTATCTAAAACCGTTGACAGACGCATTTCCGTGTGTTAAACTTTTCTCGAAAAATATACGGAGGTGTTTTTATGAAAAACTACAACTGGGCAACACTCGGTTGCGGAGTTATCGCAAATGAGTTTGCAGCTGCACTCAAAAGCAGAGGACAGAAACTTTATTCCGTTGCAAACCGTACCCATGAAAAGGCGGTTGCGTTTGCCGAAAAGTACGGCATTGAAAAGGTTTACAACGATATTGACGAGCTGTTTAAAGACGAAAATGTTGACATAATTTACATTTCCACACCGCACAACACGCATATAAAATATCTTCGCAAGGCTCTTGCGGCAGGAAAGCATGTTTTGTGCGAAAAGTCGATAACGCTTAATTCAGATGAACTTGACGAGGCAATCTCTCTTGCAGAAAAAAACCATGTTGTGCTTGCAGAGGCAATGACAATTTTCCATATGCCGATTTACAAGGCACTTCTTGAAAAGGTAAATTCAGGTGACCTTGGCGAGCTTAGGCTTATTCAGATGAATTTCGGCAGTTACAAAGAGTACAATATGAACAACCGATTTTTCAACCGCAATCTTGCAGGCGGTGCAATGCTTGACATCGGTGTGTATGCGCTTTCGTTTGTTCGTATGTTTATGAGCTCATGCCCAAACGATGTGTTGTCGCAGGTTAAATATGCAGAAACAGGCGTTGACGAACAGGCGAGTATTCTTTTAAAGAATAAAGAGGAGGAAATGGCAACTGTCATTCTTTCGCTTCACGCAAAACAGCCAAAGCGTGGCACAATCTCGTTTGACAAGGGTTATGTTGAAATCTTTGAATATCCCAGAGGCATGGAGGCAAAGATTACATACACGGCTGACGGTCATTGTGAAACAATCTCGGCAGGTCAGACAAAGGACGCTTTGCTTTATGAGGTTGAAGATATGGAAAAGGCGATAGAGGGCGACACGGCTCTTATGCACCTTGACTACACAAAGGATGTTATGAAAATCATGACCGACATCCGCAAAAGCTGGGGCATGAAATATCCCGAAGAAGAGTAAGTTTTTTGAATTTAATTTGATACTAAACACAAAACTCCACCGTGAAATGCGGTGGAGTTTCCTTTATATATTTGATTAAATCAGAATTAGTAGTTTTCTGCGTGGATTTCAAAATAGCTCTGTGGGTGGTTGCAGACGGGGCAAACCTCGGGGGCCTCTTTGCCTACAACAATGTGACCGCAGTTACGGCATTCCCAAACCTTGATTTCGCTCCTTTTGAAAACTTCTGCAGTTTCAACATTGCGGAGTAATGCACGGTATCTTTCTTCGTGGTGCTTTTCAATTGCGGCAACAAGGCGGAACTTGTGTGCAAGCTCTGTAAAGCCTTCTTCCTCGGCAGTTTTAGCGAAATCTTCGTACATATCTGTCCACTCGTAGTTTTCGCCCTCGGCAGCGGCAAGAAGATTTTCTGCTGTGTCGCCGATTCCGTTAAGCTCTTTGAACCACATTTTTGCGTGTTCTTTCTCGTTGTCTGCCGTTTTTAAGAAAAGGTCTGCAATCTGCTCAAAGCCCTGCTTTTTGGCAACAGACGCAAAATATGTGTATTTGTTACGAGCCTGTGACTCACCAGCGAATGCCTCCTGGAGGTTCTTCTCTGTCTTTGTACCTTTCAATTCCTTCATAATGTCTACTTTTATAATATTAATATGTTCTTTATTAAATTCTTTTGCAAAGAAAATGCAAACGAGCGCAATGAAAGCTTGCTTTCAAATTGCCGAGTGCAGCTTTTCTTATGCAAAGATATTGAAAATATTTCAAATATACAAATAAATTAAGAACTATTTAACTTTTTGGCGCTTATTTAAATAAAATAAAGCAAAACCGAGCATGGCAACACCGAAGATCCACGAGATGATGGCACTGGTTACCATTCCCAGCGTATGGGTGAAACCTGCCACGATGAATGTCAGGAAGCTGACGGTAGCTACAGTCAAGGCATAAGGCAACTGAGATGAAACATGATGCACATGCTTGCAGTCGGCTCCGGCACTCGCCATGATGGTGGTATCGCTGATAGGTGAGATATGGTCGCCACAGACAGCACCTGCCATGCAGGCAGAGATGGAAATGATGCGCAAAGGGTCGGCCCCTGGGAATACTGCGATACAGATAGGTATCAGGATACCGAAGGTTCCCCAGGATGTACCTGTGGCGAAAGCCAGGAAGGCAGCAACTAGGAAGATGATGGCTGGCAGGAGCATCTGGAGTTCAGAAGCGCTGCTTGCCACTACGCTAGATACATATTCTGCTGCACCCAAGGAGTCGGTCATGCTCTTCAGGGTCCATGCCAGGGTAAGAATCAGAATGGCTGGTACCATCGCCTCGAAGCCCTTGATCAGACTACTCATCGCTTCATCGAATGGTAAGGTCTTGCGAGCTGTAAACATCACGATAGTTAGAATCAGGGCTGCCAATGAACCAATCACTAGACCTATAGAGGCATTGCTGCCTGCAAAGGAATCTACGAAATTCATATAGTTGGCATTGTTGGCATCAAAGAAACCTCCCGAATATACCATACCTGCCATGCAGAAGATAATCAACATAATGATTGGAATCACAAGATCGCTCACTGAGCCTTTGCTCTTGGATGATTCTTCCTGCTTCGCTCCCACACCATGCTCCACGATCTGTAGCTTGGTATCGCTCACCTCGTCGAGCATTCCTCCGTTGGTGCGTTCATACCATTCCTTTAGTCTTGCATCATACTTGCTCATCGCCTTGAAGTCGAAGCCCAAGATCACGATGCCAAACATAAAGAGGATGGTGAAGAATGCGTAGAAATTATAAGGTATCGCCTTGCAGAAAAGTGCCAATCCGTTCTCGCCTCCCGATACAAAGCCCGATACGGCTGCTGCCCAACTGGAGATTGGGGAGATGATGCAGACAGGAGCTGCTGTGGAGTCGATGAGATAGGCAAGTTTCTCCTTGGTTACGCCGTTGCGCACTGCGATAGGGCGCATCACAGAACCTACGGTAAGGCAGTTGAAGTAATCATCGATGAATATCAGTATACCGAGCAGAATGGTGGCAATCTGCACACCAATCTTCGACTTTACGTGCTTGGAAGCCCATCGGCCGAAAGCCGCAGAACCACCCGCCTTGTTCATCAGTGAAACGATGCTGCCCAATACCACCAGGAATACCAGAATACCTACATTCCATGGGTCGGAAAGGCAATGTATCAAACCGTATGCCTTGGCATCATCGCCTTCACCTACAGTGTGGTTGGTCAGGTGAACGAGGAATCCGTCGAAACCTGTTCCCATCGAAATGCAATATTGAACGGCACCCAGTATGATACCGATAAAAAGAGAAGAATAGACCTCCTTCGTCTTCAGCGCCAGAGCGATGGCGACGATGGGAGGCAGTAACGACCATGCGGTCCCAATCATGTTGTAATCCATTTATTATTAATATGTTTTTAAATTTTTGAATATTCCCTTGCAGAATCGCTGCCCACGAGTCTATCTTTATCATTGGAAAGGCACACAAAAAACATCATAACTTTTAAACCCAACGGAATCGAAGGGCTTAAAAGTTATGTTTCATGAATTTATAATGCGATCTCCTATAATACCATCTTTTCGTATTCCAATCCGAAGACATCGGCAACCGCCTTGAATACTACCTTGCCATTCACGATGTTCAATCCCCGATACAAAGCCTTGTCTTCCTTGCACGCCTTTCGCCATCCCTTGTCGGCAAGAGCGAGGGCATACTTCAGGGTGGCATTGGTCAAGGCGATGGTTGAGGTATGAGGCACGGCTCCCGGAATGTTGGCTACGGCATAATGCACAATGCCATCTACCATGAATGTCGGATCGGAATGGGTGGTTGGATGAGAGGTCTCGAAGCATCCTCCCTGGTCGATAGCCACATCCACCAGTACGGTGCCAGGTTCCATCAACTTCAGCATGTCCCTGGTAATCAGGTGTGGAGCTTTGTCTCCCGGAACGAGTACGCTGCCCACCACGATGTCTACATCTGAAAGTTCTTTTCGGATGTTGTGCTCATTGGAGTAGAGTGTGTGCGCATTGATCGGCAATTCCATCTCCAACTGGCGAAGACGAGGCAGACTGATATCGGTAATCCACACATCAGCGCCTAATCCTGTTGCCATTCTTGCTGCAGCTTCTCCCACGGTTCCACCGCCTAGAACGAGAACCTTCGCACGGTTCACGCCCGGCACACCGCTGATCAGCTTACCCTTGCCGCCCTTGGTCTTCTGCAGATAGTAGGCACCATTGATAATCGCCATTCTTCCTGCTACCTCACTCATCGGAATGAGCAGTGGCAGATGATGGTTGTCGGTTTCTACCGTCTCGTAAGCCAGGCAGACAGCACCACTCTTGATCATGGCATCGGTGAGCTCTCTGTCGCAGGCAAAATGGAAGTAAGTAAAAACAAGCTGATCCTGATGGATGAGTGGATATTCCTCGGCGATAGGTTCCTTCACCTTGATAATCATCTCAGCCTCGCGATACACACTCTGGATGTCGGGCAGGATCCTGGCTCCTACCTTCTCATACTCTTCATCAGCAAAGCCACTGTTCTCACCAGCGGTATGCTGCACCATCACTTCGTGTCCATGTCGAATGAATTCAGCTACACCAGCAGGAGTCATTCCTACACGATTCTCATTATTCTTGATTTCTTTTGGAATACCTATCTTCATGATGTTATGTTTTTAAAGGTTATACATCATTTTAACGGGATAAAGATAGTGAAAAAATCAATAGGTTGTATCGTTTGTATAGAAGATTTAACATATCTTTCTTGCCTGGTTAAGATTAGAACATAAAAAAGATTAAAAAAGATGGCTGCTATCATCTTTTTGCTTATCTTTGTCCTCGTAAGCATTTCAAACTTAATAAATGGAGGACTTATTATGAATGTCAATACGGGTATCAAGCAAGCAGTGATCTTAGCCATAGGCATTATCGTGCTTGGATTTTGTGTCAAGTCTGGACTTGAAAGTGTGATTGCCAAAGACCGCAAAGTGGTGGTGAAAGGATTGGCAGAAAAGGAAGTTGAGGCTGATAAGGTGACATGGCCTATCGTTTCCAAGGAAATAGGCAATGACCTGCCTGAACTCTATCAAAAAATCAACGCTACCACCAGTACCATCCGTCAGTTCCTGCTGGCAAATGGTGTGAAGGCAAGTGAAATTAATGTCAATGCGCCTGTGGTCATCGACCTCAATGCTGAGCGATATGGAGAAAACCGCCAGGGGTACCGTTATAACATCACGTCGATTATCACCGTTACTTCGCATAACGTGAAACTGGTTCGCGGCATCATCGCCCGTCAGGGTGACCTGCTCCAGAAGGGCGTCGCTATCGTGGATGGTGGCTACGAGAATCCGGTGAAGTATGAATATGTTGCTTTCCGACAGATGAAACCTAAGATGATGCAGGAGGCAATAGAGAATGCAGAGAAGACTGCTTCACAGTTTGCCGAAAACAGCAAGAGCAAGATTGATAAGATCATGAATGCCGACCAGGGACAGTTCTCTATAGAAGACAGGGATTCGAATACACCTTATATTAAAAAGGTGAGAGTGGTGACTACGGTTACCTATTCCTTGAAAGACTAGTAAAAATCTGGTAATCGAAAAAATCTAGTAATTATATATATCAATGTACGAAATGAAAAAAATGATTTACATGGTGATGGCGCTTGCCTCACTAAGCTACTCAACCCGGACTATGGCGCAGTCACAGGGATTGCAGAAAAAGGTGAATGCCTACTTCCTGCAGTCGCTCAAAGCGCAACAGAAAGCATTGGAGAAAGACGGTAAGGCAGAATTCGCTAAAAACACACCTCTTGACACCAAACTCCATGCCGCTATTGACGGTAAGGATATCGCCAGCTACCAGAAGATGGTCTGGACAGCATGGTGTGATGCCAACAAGAACCTGCAGGAAGAGAAACTCATCGAGCCTGAAGATTTGAAGTTGGCAAAAAACAGCTCCTGGAATCTGCCTCAGTGCCTGGAGCCTAATGCCGTGATGCCTTATTATTATGGTAAGAAGGGAATGGCTGCTGACGGTAAGTTCCCGCTCTTCCTGTATGTTCACGGATCGGGACCTAAGGACCATGAGTGGTCAAATGGCATCAAGCTCGGTCTGAGCTTCCAGGATTCTCCTTCCATCTATTTCATTCCTCAGATTCCTAACGAGGGTGAATATTATCGCTGGTGGCATCTCTCTAAGCAGTATGCTTTCGAAAAACTGATTCGCCAGAACCTGGTAAAGGGTGAGGTGGATGCCAACCGTCTCTATGTATTCGGCATCAGTGAAGGTGGATATGGAAGTCAGCGTCTCGCTTCCTTCTATGCCGACTATTGGGCTGCAGCGGGTCCGATGGCTGGTGGTGAACCTCTGAAGAATGCGCCTGTGGAAAACTGTGCCAACATCGGTTTCTCGTTCCTCACGGGTGCTGATGATACCGGTTTCTATCGCAACGACCTGACCTGGTACACCCAGGTGGCATTCGATTCTGCGCAGTTGGCTCGCCCATTGTCAGTAGATAAGACTCCAATCTTCCGCCATCGCATCCAGCTCTTGCCGGGTATGCAGCATCACATCACTTATGGTCTGACAACTCCTTGGCTCAAGCAGTTTGTTCGCAATCCATATCCTAAGACCGTACTTTGGGAGGATTTCGAGATGGATGGAAGACATCGTTCCGGTTTCTACAACCTGCAGGTGCTGGCTCGTCCATCAGAGCAGAGAACTTACTACGAGATGGATATCGACAAGAACGTGGTTTCCATCAAGGTGAGCAATGTGGATTATACCACTATCTTGAAGGATAAGCAGTGGGGCATTGATCTGAAGTTCAACCGCAGCTATTCTGTAGCAACAGGTGGAAGGCTGAGAGTTTATCTCAACGACCAGTTGGTTAACCTCGATGAGCCTGTAACCATCATGGTAAATGGCAAGCAGGTATTCCATGGTATTGCCAAGGCTGATTTGCAGGCAATGGTGAACAGTTGTGCGGAATACTTCGACCCATGTCGAGTATATCCTGTTGCAATCGATTTGGCTTATTAATTTTAAAGAATGATTAGATGAAGAAAAATGTTTGTTTATATGCCATGATGGCTTTAGCCTTTATGGGATGTTCGCAAAACAACAAGAAACAGGAAGGCATCTCAAAGGGGCTGCCTTCTCGTGTTGAGTCTGAGAGTAAGGCTGAGAAGGTTGGTCAGTCAGTAGCTGGCAGTAGTAATCAGTCTGCTTCTGTTGGAAAGGTGCAGGTGCTTACAGCTTCCGATTTCAGGAAGAAGATTATAGATTACGAGTCTCATCCCGATGAGTGGGTGTTTGCAGGCTCCCGTCCTGCCATTATCGATTTCTATGCCACCTGGTGTGGACCTTGCAAGATGATGGCTCCCATGGTAAAATCTCTTGCCGGGAAATATGCCGGCAAGATAGATTTCTATAAGGTGGATATCGACCAGGAACCCGAACTGGCTTCCGTCTTCGGCATCCGCAGCATCCCTACCTTCCTCTTCATCCCGATGAAGGGCAATCCCACTATGCAGATGGGCGCCATGCAGAAGGAAGATTTCGAGGAGATAATCGGGAAAGTGATGGGGAAGTGATAAATGGTGATTTACTGCATACTTATAAGTAGGTATTTCTTGGCAAATACCTAGTGTTGATGATGTCCGAAATTTGGTGGTTTATCAGATAATACCTAAATTTGCACTCGGAAAAAATGTTTAATGTAATTAAAAGTATTATAGTATTATGATTATCGAAAATGTTCATGCAAGAGAAATCTTGGATTCTCGTGGCAACCCTACTGTAGAGGTTGAAGTTTCTTTGAAGTCAGGTGTCGTAGGTCGTGCATCGGTTCCTTCTGGTGCATCCACTGGTGAGAACGAGGCGCTGGAACTTCGTGATGGCGACAAGAGCCGCTATGGCGGCAAGGGCGTTTTGAAGGCTGTGGAGAATGTAAATCAGGTAATTGCTCCTGCTTTGGTAGGTTTTTCAGCCTTGGAGCAGCGTGCCATCGATTATAAGATGTTGGAACTCGACGGTACCAAGACCAAGTCAAATCTGGGTGCCAATGCCATCCTCGGTGTTTCTCTGGCTGTGGCTCATGCTGCTGCCGAGTATCTCCACATCCCATTGTATCGCTACATTGGCGGTTGCAATACTTACACCCTTCCTGTTCCTATGATGAACATCATCAATGGTGGTGCTCACTCTGATGCACCTATCGCCTTCCAGGAGTTCATGATCCGTC